>Ga0172366_10000037_pt1 | contig 67588 bp, 75 predicted proteins | sample LakKivSesite69cm_FD_114533 | JGI IMG/M metagenome (GOLD analysis project Ga0172366, IMG submission 114533) | Sediment microbial communities from Lake Kivu, Rwanda - Sediment site 69cm | ecosystem: Environmental > Aquatic > Freshwater > Lake > Sediment | place: Rwanda: Western Province, Lake...
CGCGGTTCGCAGCAAGTCGCCAGCGCCGTGCTGGTGATCCCCTTCTCGGAGCTGGGCACCAAGTCCGAAGCCAGCCGTGCCAAGATGATGGACCAGCTCCTCACGAACATCAAGCATGTCCTGAAAGACGTGTTCCACGTCACGTGGGTGAAGTACCGGGCCTTGGGGGAAAGGCTCGTGTTTTTATTCAAGAAAGAGGACGTCGACGCGGCCATGGACGCACTCCAGCACGTGCCTGGGATCCTGCGGCTTCACGCGTGCGTGGAAACCCAGCCCCGCCCCGATGCCATCTCGAAGAAAATAGCCGAGCTCGTGCAGCGAGGGGCATTAATTATGGATGGATCGGCTTTGGAAGTCCGCGCCCTGTTTTTCGATGGCAAGAAACAGAAGGAGGCGCTCGTTGACAACGTTGTTGCCGTGCTGCGCGAGATGACATGGCCGCAAGATAAGCAGGGTGCATCCTTGCCAGTGACGTACATCGAGATGCACCCGGCCTTCGCTTACGTCTCCTTGGAGCACCGTGAAGGCCTCAACGGCAACCCGGTCGGCACGCAGAACCCGGTCGTCGCCGAGATCGTGGGACGCGGCGGCGACCTCCTCGCATCCTTGCTCGCGATCAAGCGCGGCATCGTGCTCACGCCGGTTTTCCTCTCGATCGGCGAGTTCGCGATCGACCCGGCGCGCTATAAAGACATGCTTTGTGGCATAAAGCGCGGGATCGACGAGTTCCACGGCTTTCCCGCGAAAAGGTATTTTTTCGTGCCGTTAGATCATTTTTTGTCGATTCTCCGAGAGAGAAAGCAATCCTTGATGGACGATCACCCTTGCACGTGCTGCATCGTGGCCCGCCGAGTGATGATGCACGACATCATCACGCGCAACTCGATGACAAACTTCGCGATCCAAGGAACTGCCCCGGTGCCGGCCGGCCGGCAGCTCGATTCTTGTCCGTTCGACGCGGCAATCGACCCGGCGTTGAACCCCGACGGGCTATTCCTCGTGAGTCCCTTGCTGACCGGGATACAGGATGTACCACCTATCTTCTCCGGCCAGATCGAGATGCTGCCCGAACGTGTCGATCAGAGTAAAGGCTACACCTGGAACTTCTGCAAGCTCCGGCAGCACGATAAATCAGGAGAAGGGGCCCGGGAAATCGTCCAGGAAGTTCAAGGCCTCGTGAAACAGATCGTGCGCGATCATCCGGCGGATTTCGTCACGAACGTCGACGAGGACTTGCCCTTCCGCGAGCAGGGGGAAACGAAGTGGTGAAGCGCCCGTACCCCGAAAGGGAGGGAAAAAGGAGGTTTCGACGGATGGTAAAAGGGTACAGGGCCCGTATCCGTGGTCGCCGGGAACCGTATATATAACTCTAGATCCAACCGTTCAGATCGGGAAGATGCCCGGCTGATCGAGGCCAGTGGTCTCCGGAAGGCCTTGGATGATGTTGAAGCACTGCACCGCGTTGCCCGCCGCGCCCTTGACGAGGTTGTCCAGTGCCGTCACGATGACGAGCCGGTTCGAGAGTGGATCGACCTCGAAGCCGATGTCGCAATAATTGGTACCGATGATCGTTTTCGGGTCTGGAAGCCGGAACACGCCGGCTTGTTTCTTTACCAGGCGCAAGAACGGGTTATCCTTGATGAAATCCCGGAAGGCCTTGTAGATCGGCTTTTCATCCTCGGGCTTTTGCCTCAAGAAAACGTGGATGGTCGATAGTATGCCGCGCACCATGTCCACCGCGTGGGCCGAGAAGGATACCTTCAACTCCGCTAGCTCCGCGCCCTGGAAATTCGGTTTTATGGCCTCCTCGATCTCGGCGGTGTGCCGGTGGCCGGTCAAGCCGTAAGGGCGCACGACGTTGGCACGAACCGGGTGATGGTCGGCCTCGGACGGGGTCGAGCCCGCGCCGGTCGAGCCGGTCTTGGAATCGACGATGATCGGGAACGGCTTGATGAGGCCCGCGCGCGTGGCGGGGAGCAAGCCATAGATTGCCGACACGGCGTGGCAGCCAGGCACCGCGATGATCTTCGCGTCCTTTATCTTGTCCTTGTTCAGCTCCGGTATACCATAGACCGCCTCGCTGCACAAGTTCGGGCAAGCGTGCGGGCCGTAGAAATACTCGTGGGACTTCATGTCCTTGAGCCGGAAGTCCGCGCTCAAATCGATGATCCTGACGTTCTTTTGGAGCAGCGCGGGAACCAGGTTTTGCGATTCCCCGTGTGGCGTCGCCAGGAAGACCGCGTCGACGTCCTTCGTGATCACGTCGAGATTGGGCATGACATATTTCAAGCCCGTCATGCCATCGAGGTTGGGATTCACGATGGACACGGGCTTCCCCGTGAACTTCCGCGAGGTCACGTGCTTGATCTCGGCCTTGGGATGCTTCAGGAGCAGGCGCATCAGCTCGCCACCTGCATAACCAGAACCACCGATGATGGAGACTCTCATGTGTATCAAATCGCCCGCGATGCGTTGATGTGTATGGATGCGATATAGGAGATAGAATGAATTTCTCGTTTATAATTTAATGATGTGATGGGATGAATATGAAAAGTGGAATAACGACGTGGCCATGCTTGAACGTGCTGCTGCCGGGATGGATGTTCACGCCGGATGGAGAGGAATGAATATTTCTTCCAAGAATTGTAAGAACTGAAAAAAGCCGGAGATATTGGCGATAATCGATGTTCATGAGCCAGGAAGCGTCGCAAAATATACCATCCACTTCCCTATGGACATGAACGCCTCTTCGACGTTCGTGGCATTTTTCGACGAGCAATACGCCGCGCCGATGCACCCGGCGTCGGTCGCGTACTGCGCGGCCAGCTCGTACGGCACTTGATGGTTCGGCAGGTCGTACTTCGTTCCCACGAGCAGGATCGGCACGGAAGCAGCCTCCTTCCGGATGATCGTTATCCACTCGGGGAGCTGCTTGAAGGTCTCGTAATCGGTAACGTCGAAACACACGAGCGCCCCCGAAGCGCCCCGGCAATAATCGCCGAGCAGGAATCGAAAACGTTCCTCGCCGGCAAAGTCCCATATCTGCAGTTTGATGCTGACGCCGTTCTCGAACGTGATGTCCTTGATGCTGAACGCGGCCCCGATGGTCATCTTGTGGTCCGTGATGAACGAATTCGTGCAGAAGCGCTGGACCAGTGCGGTCTTGCCGACACCGCCCGCGCCGGCCACGATCAGCTTGAAGATCCAAGATGCCACGGTCATGAATGTATCAGCCAATTGGACAAGGGACGTTTGTGAATCTGTGCACCTATCTCGACGGCACATCAATTTTTAGTAACTTCATTATAACAATAAGGAACTAGGGGTTTTAAAGATTTAAATGTTTAAGCGCTTAATTTGAAGGCACGAAAGCGGACAAAAAGACTTTTGAATAACATTTTTTAATCTTGTCGGATACTACATCTTAGAGAGCATTTTCATGAAATGGTGAACGCGTTCATGAGTTCCATCGTTTATTACTGCGCGAACAGGAGATGCGCGAAAGAGATTTCACCTTCTGACCTCGAATCACTACCGGGTGTCAAGTGCCCGCATTGCGGGGGTCGCATCTTGTTCAAGGCGCGGCCCAAGGTGGTCAAGAAGGTCAAATCGGTTTGATACCCCCCGATCGACCATCGCGTGCGAGCGGCACTCATTCCTTCGAAAAAAAAAGCCCCGTGTATTCCCACGTTTTGCGCATTTAGCCGCATTTTTTTGACGCTTCTAGAATTCGGAAGCGGGCTTCCACGTGTCTGCCATGCGCTTGCGTTTAAGCGCCTCGTGCATCTTTTGCAAGTATTTATACACCCCCGAGTGATTTTTTCCTCCCAGGAGCATGTTGACCGCCTCGCGTGCAATTTTCAGTTCCTCGTATTTCCCGATCAGCGAGACCGTGTTCCCGAACACCTGCAAGTGCACCTCGGCCATGGTCTCGATGGTCTTCCAGGTCTTGCCACCCTCGCCAATGAGACGGGATTTGATGCGATGGATCTGGCTTCTAGATTTACCCACGACGCGCTCCAGGTCAATGATCTCGAAGATGTATTCCTCATCGACTAATTTTTCAGCGATCGAGGGATTGAACCCCCTTGCGATGGCCTTAATGACGTTCTGGGCGATCCAATCACCGATGTTCGATTCGGGACCTTCTTTTTTCTTGATGATGACCGATCCGGTCTTGCTGTCAATGTCAATTTCGGTGCTAGTCAGCGTCTCGATGCGTTTCTTGGTAGAACCGTCCTTACCGATGATGACGGCAACGCGATCCATCGGCACCATGAACGACATGCGAATCAGCCCGGCGGTAAAAAGTGAAGGTTTATTTTTTCGAGGTGGGTGGTACAATACAGTCTAATGGATGAACGAATAAAACGTTTAAAGATAGTTCCATGAGCGATGCACGCGACAATCCGGAGCCCTCGTCGTATGAAAAGGGCATCAACAATCTCTTGAACGATATCAAGAAATACGAAGCCTTGATCTGGGCGTACGTGCTCCGGGTAAACTCGAACTTTCACTCGAACGAGTTTCCGTCGACGCAAATTACCAAGATCATCATGGACAAGCTTAGCTTGGAAAAGACCAAGTTCTCCTTGTTTCATAAAGTGATCCGGATCATCCTGACCCGGTGGGAGGAGAAGGGAATTTGCGAGCTTGTATCGAATACCCGAACTTCTAGCACTCGAAGAACGAAAGAAATCTACAGGTTCAATGTTGACGGTTTGGAAAAGATAAAAGCACAATTTATTGATAAATGCATTGAGGATATCGTGAAGGAAGTCAACATCGAAAAGGATCTTCAAGTGCTCAAGACACGTGACAGGATCATCGAGGATTTAACCTACAAGTTGCGCGAGATCTAAACTCTCACGCTTATTTAATGCGTTCTTGCACCTCGATCGATCGCAAGAACGCCTCGCCCTCTTTCTCGAGTGTATAGGTGGTACCTACCTCCTTTATCAGATTCAGGCTCTTCAAGACAGGAATGCGTCCATATATGCATTCGATTGGAACGCCAGACAAGAAATTAATCGATTTCACGTCCATCGGGCCGAGGTACAGCGCCTTGATGATCTTTATCCCCATATCTCCCAAGATCATCTTGATGGACTCGATGCGCTCCAACATTTTTTCATCCGTCCACTCGGTGCATGTTCTTGCCAAGGGGGCGACAGCGCCCGGTAACAAGGCTCTTGAGACAGTATCCTGGTTCTCGCCCCTCAGTTGATAACCCTTGGCATTCTATCGGTAGGTAGATAGTCAGTGGGGAATTTATGTTCGACAAAACACGAGATTAATGATGTCTTGCCGACCGCGCTATCCCCGATGATGACGGTTTTCCCCTTGTACGTGCTCTGAACCATGAAAATCAATCCGACGCGATCCACGGCCTATCCGTTCGTATCATAGAACACGATGCATCTTATATCTTCAACTTTTCGAGGGTATTTAAATTGACCACCAGGAAGTCATCACCTTTCAAGGCGGGGATGGGATGCGACAGCGGCATAACATCTAGAAATTCAAGATCCCGGTCATCTGATGCCGGCGCGGCCTAAACGAGAAAAGTTTCAGAAATAAAACCCACCGATCGAGAATAAGTAGGCTGATCTGCTTCCCAACGTGCACTCGTGGTGACATCGATTGTACCTGGAAAGCATCATCAACACGTTGAAGGGCCTCTCTCCCCCGTGGCTTACATTGCGGGCAAATGAAGAGCAAGGACTCGTGTTTGGACGAAAAACGGACATGTCAAGCATCGTGATACGAAAGGGGATGCTCTCGGTCGATCCAACCATGGAATGCATCGATGAGGCGGTTGCATCGAAGGCAAACCTCATCATTTCCCACCACGCGCTTATTCACGAGTCATTTTTTAAGATTCGGGAGCTTGCCTTCGAGAAAATGCGCCTCTTGACAGAAAACAACATCTGGGTATACGTCACGGGGGACCCGTGGAACCATTCGAACCAGGGCATAACGGAATCGGTTTGTCAAGCCTTGCGACTCGAACCCAAGGAAACTTACACGGTATCCAATTTCCAGGGAAACGAGATACCTGTAGGGAGGATATGTAATGTGGGTGGAGTGAGGAAATTCAATTCTATCCTCGATCAAGCCAAAAAAATCATCGGGGCATGCTCGATCACGTATAAAGGAGCCCCGGAACGGATTCACAACAAAATTCTCGTCATCGGGGGGCGGATCGACTCTATCCAGCCCGTCATAGCGATGCTCGAAGGAGGGATCGACTTGCTCGTTACCGGAGAGATTTCCAGCGAGATCATAACAATCTTGAGCGAATTACACCTTGCATTCATTGAGCTCTCTCACCACGCGACCGACATCCTCGGCATGAGCAAGTTAAAGCTGTTACTCTCGTTGAAGCATCCGAACGTCACGTTTACGTTGCACGACGAGAACCCGGTCCAGCGCGTGTAGGCATGCACCAGAAAAAACCATTATTAATCGAAAGCGTGATATGAGATCTGTTGCACAATTACCAGAGAACCCGGCAACTGGGTGGAACCATGCCAATTATGGAATATAAAACCATGAAACCGCTCATCAGCGACAAGGCCTATGTGTCACCGAATGCGACGATCATCGGAGACGTGTCCATCAAGGATCACGCGGTGGTCTGGCCTGGCTCGGTCATCCGCGGCGATTTTTCAACGATAACGATAGGCGAGTACTCCACCGTGTTCGACGGGGTCGTCTTGCACGCTCGAACGAAAAACAGCCCCATCAACATAGGTAATTATTGCATCATCGAGTCTGGTTCTTGCATTTACGGGTTGTTCACCGAGGATTACGTCACGATCTCCAAGAATTCGGTCGTGTTCGAGGGCACCACGGTTGGCGAGGGTGTCTTGATACTTCCTGACTCCATGGTGCCGTCGGGGATGAACATCCCCGCGAGAACGGTCATGCAAGGCGACCCGGTGATCACCATAAGAGAACTGAGCCGCGAGGACGTGATGCGCCAGAAAGAAAGGGCGGAATATTTCAGCGAGCTTTTTGACAAGATCAGGAGGAATTTCCCCAACATCCAGCCTTACATGTTGACCCAGGCTGATTTCTTCAAGTTCTTGCTGGAAAAGAAATGAAATTGCTTGGCTCTATTCCTGGATTTTTTTAATGAAGTTTTCGACCATTTCCGTGAAGCCGTTCACCTTGATACCGAACTGCGGCGCGATCTTGGTCATGAAATACTTGATGCAAGCGGGGATCGCGAAGAACTCGTACTTGAACTCGGAGAAACCGCCATCGCTCTTGATCGCGGTCACGTGCATTTCTTGAGACGTCCCGAGGTTCCCCTCCTGATCCGCGTCGAAGCAGATCTCGGGCAGCGCGTGGTTTGCTTTCAAGCAATCCAGCAACAAATCCTTCTCCTTCCCGGCGGGCATATCCTCCTTCAGCAGCATTGCCGCGGAGATCCAAACCCATTCATTTTTCACGCGGATAAGGACGAGGAAGTCCTTCTCGTCGATCACCCACGGGGCACCGATCACCTCGTTTTCCCCGAGCTTCGTGCGCCCGAAACGTACCTCCAACCGCTTCAAGTACTTTTCGATCTCGGCGAGCACCTCTTCCTCGGTTAATGATGCTTGTTCTGGCATTTCATTCACGTTCTTTCCATCTGGATTGATATGCTGGATAGTTTCGAGCCAAGCCTATTAATCCTTCTCTCGATACGCCCCTGGCATCCAGAATAATAGAGATGGAATGTTTGAGCCAGGCCAGGCTACAAACAAGTATTATCACTATTTCATAGTCATGAATAGAACAGGGTGAACCAATAATTAGCATTTTTTAAAACGCCTATCACCTCGAAGATCCACAAGCTGAGAAGCGAGAAAAACAAGAGCACCCATAACCATTTCTTGTACTTGAGGATTTCGTGGCCATCGAGCAACCCGACGGGGAGCATGTTGAAAAGGCCAAGGAATGAATTAAAATAAGAGCCGTAGATGAACAATATGAAGTATTCAAATCCTAGACGGATGCTTGCTGTTAGAAATGCGATGGGAATCAACACGAGTGAAATGATGAGGTTCGAGATCGGTCCTGCAGCCTTGCATTTTCCTGCTTGATCCCTCTTCTCAAGCCCAATCACTACCACTGCCCCGGGTAATGCAAAAGGGGGAAATTGGCCATTCGTGGCATAATATAGTACGATCCCTATTGCAGTTAACATGAGACCAAACGTGAGGAGCCGGAATTTTGCGGGCAGTTTGAACCTCCGCCCGGTCTGCCTGTGTGCAAACTCGTGGATCAAGAAGCCCGAGGTCGACATAGAGGCAAGGAAGAACGGGAACAGTTGCTGCTCAAGCGGTTCAAAACCAGGCAGTATAACCCCAAGAAAAGCGCTATTGCTGATTAACATTCCGATAAAGAACATTAGCACAAATGCGATGATGATGTGAAATGCTTCTTTCCCCTTGGGCCAGAACACGCCTTTCAGGATGACCCCGCTCTTCGGGTCGAAGGGGTCGCCGTCGAACTCCGTGATCTTGGGTTCCCAGACATACTCCCGGGGTTGTTGGATCCGCGATTGCGCCCTCGCCAGGTTTTGGGCCATCTCGAGGTCCTGGTCAGCATAGTTCGGGGAATACGAGCCTCCATAAGCGGGGGAGGTCATGGACGCCGGCGGGGAAGCACTTCCCGCGCAGCCGTGGTTCTCGGGGAGCCGGTGGGACGCGCAGAACGACTTCCCGCAATGGCGGCACGGGAAGAGCATGTAACTGCCCTCGCCACACTGTTCGCAAGTTTTTGATACCATGCCGGATATCGACCCCCGGATCGGTTGATCTGTTCTTCTCAATGAAACTTTTCGCAAATAAAGTCCTTGCTTGTGGAAACTCGTAAGCATTACAACGCGATGGACTCGGTTTGGGAGAAGTTTGCTTTCACGAGGAAGTACGCGAGCATCTCGAACACCTCCTCCACGTTCGACCCGTTCTTGGCGCTCGTTTCGATGTAGGAGAGGTTCAGCTCCTTGGCTAACGCCTCCGCATCTGTTTGGGATACCTCGCGTGCATCGACGAGGTCCACCTTGTTCCCGACGAGTACGATGGGGATTGGCTTTCCCACGATCTGGAACTCGAGCATCCAAGCCTTCACGTGCTCGAACGTTACTTTCCGGGTGACGTCAAACACGATGATGCCCGCAGCGGCGTTCGCGAAGTAACTCTTCCTCGCGCGCTTGAATAGGTCCTGGCCAGCGAGGTCCCAGATGCTGAACTGGCAGACCACGTCCTCGCCACGCAGCTTGTATTCCTTTTTCATGATGTTGGCGCCGATCGTGGCCAGGTAATCCTCGTTGAATTTTTCCTCGACAAATTTTTGAACGAGTGTCGTCTTCCCGACTGCCCCGTCTCCCGCGATCACTAGCTTGAAGACGTAATCCCCCGGCTCGAACTTCATCTGCTTGATCTTGCCATCCTTCATAGGCTCCATTTCCTTTCTCGGAACCCCGAGGTTGATCATGGGAATGTCCGCGCCAACCGTCCGGTTATCAAAGAGCCGGGAAATTTTTTCCGCGCAGATGTATGCGTATGGGTAGATGTCGTCCAGGTTAGCATAAAAGTCTGCGACTGTCACGAGGAGGGAATAGCTGCCGGCTTCCAGGAACACGAGGCGGTAGTTGTCCGTGTCGAACGTGCCGCTGCCGAACGTTCCGGTCTTGAATTCCTTCGTGATCTTTTTCAAGATCGGTTCAACGACGGCACTGATACCCGATAGGAGGTCCTCGTCGACGTTCGTTTTTTTCTTCTTTGCCTTGGAACTGATCACGAGCCCGTCCCTATCGACCACTAGGGCAGAAATTAGATTGGGGGTCCTACTCAAGTATGATTCCAAAAGCATTTCCAGTTTTTTCACGTCGATCGACATAATTCCCCCGCTTCGGACAATAATCGGGATGATTGGCGCGAGAACGCAATGAAACAGCCTTTTATGTCGGGATCCGGTTCACGACCCACTGGCAGAAATCAAGGTTCTCGTCGTCAATCATGCATAGCGTTTCTTGTACTTTTGCCTTGTAATAAATGTACTCGGCGAAGCCGGTTATGTATCCGGTGATGAAGAAATCGATGAACTTGGAGGGGATTTCCAAGGTTTTCGACACGTTGTGCATGAGTTGGAAGATGATCTGGTCGTCCGTCACGTCCCTCACGACCATCTGTCCCCATCCCGTGGTGCTGAAAAGATCGGAGAAAAGCTCGGTTATTTCCTTGATATTTTTCGGTTTGAGTTCGAAGTCCCATTTCTCGATCATGGTACGTCCGAGCTTTTTGCCGAGGAATACGAGCAAAGGTTCCGCACCCTCTCCGTAAATAGACGAAAGCAAGCCAATGATGGACGGAGGGAATAAAACAACCCGCTCGTCAAATAGGCGGATCACACCGTTCGTGTACTCGAGCCCCTTCAGCTTGAGCGATTTCATTGCGTAACAACCCCCTCAATCTTCAATTCAAATGTCGAATGTGTGATTCCTTGGGTCTTCCATGCTACCTCGGTTTCTATACCATTGGCCTTGCGACCGATGTATTCAAGGATGCCGAGGAATATCCCAAGATAGATGTTACTGATGATTTCTTGATTTTCTTCGAGATGCTCGTAAAGAGGATTTTCCACCCTGACCTGGAAGCCGATATCGTCTTGGTAATTTTGCAAGCTCAAGATGCCGAAGCCAAGCATCTCCAGGGTTCTAAAAGATTTTTCGAGCAGCTCGGCGTTCGTCTTTGGCGATTCATCCTTGTAGACGACCTCAGCAACGTTTCGACCGACCGTCTTTCCTATCCAGGTGATAATGTCCTTGTTCCCCTGTCCTATCAGATCCCCCATCTGCGCCAGATCGGTTGGACGCAATACCACTAGTGAGAAATTGGTCTTCTTGTAGATGATATGGGAATCAGCATCAATGCTAATGTTTTTCAAACCTTTCTGAACGCCTATTTTTTTCAACATGGACGATGCAACTGGCTTTTTTGTATGGGATCAGAGGCCGGGATTGGATTGCCCGAGCAACTATATATTGGCGCTATGTCTTCAAATATGTATTTCCATTGGTGGTGGAATATAAATAAGGTTCCATCTGCGAGCCGCGAGAGAAATGCAAGCAATATTCCTCGCTATTCTTGATGCGATGAATCCAACGGATCCCATTAGATTCGGGAGATTCACGCGCAGTTTCTCATATATACCGATCATCATCTCTTATTTCTCCGCACGATACGCCAAATCGTCGCGTTTAAATCAAGTAGAACATTTTTGTCATCGACTACTATACTGGTGACTTTCATGGGACATCGGAAGAAAAGTGCACCACGTCACGGATCTTTGGCCTACCTTCCACGGAAGCGCGCCAAGACAATAAAAGGCAAGATCAAGCACTGGCCGGAATCGAGCGAGACGGGGCTGCTCGGGTTCGGTGGGTTCAAGGCAGGGATGACCCACGTCGCGTATATCGAAAATGATAAAAACAGCCCATATAAAGACCAGGAAATTTTTTGTCCCGTGACGATCCTTGATGCCCCGCCCCTTTTCATGTACGGTATCCGCGTATACAAGAGAACCATGGAAGGACTGCGGGCCATCGCAGAAGCTCACGCTGATAGCGTGAAGGATAACAAGTACCTTGCCCGGAAAATCGCACTGCCCAAGGAAATAAAAGCTTCCGAGCAATTGGCGAAATTGGACGAAATAGTCTCCAACGAGGAAGGTCTCGAGATCCGTGGCCTTTTTGCATCCCAACCTCACTTGAGCGCACTTTCTCGGAAAAAACCCGACTTATTGGAGATAAAGATCGGCGGGAACAAGATCTCGGATTCTTTCCAATATGCGAAAGATCACTTCGGCAAGCCGGTTCGCGCCTTCGATGTTCTGAAGGCCGGACAGGTCGTGGATGTTGCTGCGGTCTCGAAGGGAAAGGGTACGCAAGGCCCTATCAAGAGGTTCCGGGTGCACAAGGTTCAGCACAAGTCACGCAAGGCCGTGCGGAAGGTCGGTTGCTTGGGACCCGAAACCCCGTCGCGCATCTGCTGGACCGCACCTCGTGGTGGCCAGATGGGCTTTCATCAACGAACCGAGTACAACAAGCAAATAATTAAAATCAGCGAGAAAGGCGAGGAAATCAACCCGCAAGGAGGTCTGATAAGATACGGGCTGGTGAAAGGAGATTATATCCTGATCAAGGGTAGTGTTCCGGGTGCCAAAAAGCGCTTCGTCCGATTGCGTGCTTCTATCCGCGGCGTCAAGGACATCGCCGCACCAGAGATCACTTACGTGAACGTTTTAAGCCAGCAAATGAAGTAAAAAGGTGATTGATCATGAATGGCCAAGTACGTGATATCGAAGGCAATATCAAGAAAAATATCAAGCTCGGGAGCGTGTTCGACGCGCCATATCGCCCGGACTTGATCTCCAGGGTTGTTGCAGCATCCCAAAGTATCCAAAAACAAGTTCAAGGAAGAAATCCCATGGCTGGGAAACGCACGTCGGCGGTCTCGCTTGGTGTTGGCCGAGCACAAGCGCGGGTTCCCCGTGTGAAAGGTGCCGGAACACGCACGGCTGGTGCAGGCATTTTCGCGCCTATGACGGTTGGCGGGAGGTTGGCACAACCCCCGAGAACCAACAAGGTACTTTTCAAGAAGATAAACAAGAAAGAGAAGGCCATCGCTCTTGATTCAGCAATAGCCGCGACGACCAACATTCGATTGGTGAAAAACAGAGGGCATATCGTTGACGGATTAGAGACGCCGCTCTTGATCTTCGATGACAAGATCCAAACTATAAAGCGAACAAGGACACTTGTTGATCTGCTCGATAAAGTTGGATTGGCCAAGGAACTTGAACGCGCAAGGAACCGCCACATCAGGGCCGGCAAGGAAAAACGCCGCGGGTTGAAATACAAGGGTTGCAAAGGCCCTTTAATCGTTGCCGAGAGGCTTGGCATAGATAATGCTGCCCGGAACATCCCGGGCGTTGACGTGGTCCCGTTAGGGAAGCTCTGCGTCGAGCATCTTGCTCCGGGTGGGCAAGCCGGGCGCCTCGTGATATGGTCCGAATCGGCAATCAACGCCCTTAATGAGAGGAGGTAATCACCATGGATCCGACAGAAATCTTGATCCGGCCGGTCATTACGGAAAGCACGTTCAATCTCATCGAAAACGAGAACAAACTCGTGTTCATCGTTGACAAGAAGGCCAACAAGAAAATGATCAAAGAAGCAATAGAGAAAACGTATTCTGTCAAGTGCAGGAAGATCAACACCGTGGTTACCCCACGGGGAGAGAAAAAAGCATTTATCCGCTTGGATCCGGCCAATCCCGCGTCCGAAATAGCGAACAAGATGGGCATCTTCTGATCTACTCTCATTTGTGGAATGCTTGAGATCCCTCCTTTTTTTATAACACCAGTCTCGAAAATCTCTTGGGAACGCTATTGCGCAGGCTAGCGATGCGCTCTTTCATGCCATCATAGCTCCTATTCACCCTTGATAAATGGCGGATGAAGGCCAGCTTATATGCGATGGATGAGGCACCTTCCCCGGACACCAAATGCATATAATAATCGTTGATCTTATCTCGAACATATGTTAATTCCGAGATCAAGTCTAAATGCCTGGAGGGATCCACGATCGACGGAAGAATGGAGTGATCCACGTCATGATACCACCAGTCTTTTGAGTAGAAAACGCTTCCTAGGACATCCTCGAAAAATTTTGCATTCTGGAATACTGGCGTGCCTGGATAAATGCGAAACAAGGAGAACTTCAGTAATGTGGAATCCAATTTCGACGATAATCTCTCGAGATAAGCAAATGTCTCGTCGATTGTTTGTTTTGTTTCGCCAGGAAATCCTACAAGGACATTGATAACCAGTTCTCGACCAGAATGGAAAAAAGCATCGATGACCCGGCTCATATTTTGTATGTAGCGCGTAGGATCCGCTGTTTTATTCATGAGAGCGAGTTGCTGGGGAGAAGCATTTTCAAACCCTACAGTCAAATCGAATTTACTTCTAATCAAGGCTTGTAATTTTTCATCATTCAAGATATCGATATGCGCTTCAACTTTAACCTTGTAAGGCCGGTTTTTCCTCTGCATCAACGCCGTGATCTTATCAAACCATTTCCGATTCCCGCCAAATAGTGAATCCACGATGGTTATGCGATTCGGGTCATAAGTTTCGAGGATCTCGAGCTGCGCGACTGCCTTGCCTGGAGAGAGAACACGATATCGCTTCAACCCGCATGTGCCCTCGCGTGAAATGCAAAAGCTACAATCAAATATGCATCCCCGTGAAAAATATACGGGTAGGTCGGAAAAATCCATCTTTTTTTTATACTTCTCGAAAAGACCCAGAGAGATGGGAGGAATTTTATCAAGCTCATCGATTTGCATTCCCTCCACCACCCGCGGCGAAGAGACGACGCCGCTTCCACTCGCCAATATTTGATACAGCGAAATCTCTCCCTCGCCACGAATCACGTAATCTATCGGCGAGCCGGGGAAGGTGAAATCCTCTGGACATATGGTTGGATGGAAACCTCCGATGATGATGGCGATATCCTTGCTTATTTTCTTGACAATGCGAGCTATTGCAATCGATGGGAGGTAATGACAGCTATAACAAGTGATGCCAACATAACCGAATCTTCCCTCGTTTACCACGCTCGCCAGGGTGGTTTCTGCATCCTTCATATCTTCGATTCGAAAGTCTAGGTATCCGATCTCGATCCCAGGGATCTTTTTGCGCAAATAAGATTCGAGATAAAGAAAGCTGATCTCGGGGGAAATCGTTGATCCGCTTAGTAAGTTCGATTCTAGACCACGACTGGTTTCATATGTTATCGGGGGATAGATAAATAAGATGTTCATCGGTAGCATAGACGATGCCTCTTTTTCCATAGATCTATTATCAATATAATGCATAAAACGGCGAAAATGTGAATGCTGATGGTGCCCGCATGTATTTTAAAGTTCCCGATGAGGGGCACGATCGAGACGACCTTGCCAATGATCGACTCTACCGGCACAGGAACCGGATCCGAAGAATTCAATTCGATCAGGCTGTAAGCGGGGCTTGTCCAATTTATATACTTGATACAGCCATCAGCATAGGGGTTATTGTCACCTTTAGTTATAAAATAAATTTTATTACCGATCACGCGTTTATCGATTGCGCGATGAATTATGGGTATCCTACCATCTAGATGGGCATAAAAAGAAGATGGTACCCCGTTATCAACGAAGATTGAATAGTTTTCAATAACCAAAATGTCACCATCATTACCGAACTTGATTTCATCGGGATCAAAGTCGTGATCGACGAAAACAACATCACCAATATGCAAAGCCGGCTCCATAGATTCCGACATAATTACATACGGCGAACACGTGCTGGAAATGATCATTATCGCCGAAAAGATAGAAAAGAAGATGATAGAACAAGAAAAGATAACTCGCAAGAGGGATCTCCTCCCGTTTTTATCCACGAGCTATCACCCGTGCAATTATCAAGGCTTTTCGTTGCACTATCCTGAGTTTTGAAAACAGAAACTTGTCATAGAAAGTCTCGAGCTCAGAAGCCGTAGTCACGTTTACCTTGGTATAATAATGCCGTTCCGGGAATTGATCGTGGATGAAAGGCGATATCAACGACCTTCTTAACTCGGTGTATGTTCCTAGCGCGCCGCTCGTTTGTTCATCGAGAACCCCGCCCACCAGATGGAAGAGAACGCGTGCTTCGATAAAATACCAGAAAGCCCGTATAAACATAAACGCTTGCTCGGAACTTGAGAAGACACATTCCAACACGTAAGGATACATTAATACATCTCGATCTTTGTCATCCTTTCGTTTAACAAAGAAATCTAGATGGCCAGGGATTTTATCGATTTTACTATCATCTATAGAAGCATTGATGTTCCCGGAGACAAAACCCGTTAATATTTGACTGTCGTTCAAGCGTCTGATATGTTCCACTTTGCATGGTGTCTGCCACACGTTAAAACCAAGAAGAGTCCTCGTGTTCTGCGGCAAGCCGTCATTGCTGATGTTGTTAAAATAGGTGGAATTGAAGAATTGCTCCGTGAGTTTTGAAAGAGCTTCCCGTCCTGCATCAGATTCGATTGCCTTCGTAATCACCTTTCCAAGGAAAGGACCCATGCCGCACATGTATTTTTTCCGATATTTCTCAAGAACGAGTGCCGCTTCTTGGCGTTCCGTAGCAGAAAGCAATTCATCAAGCATATCTTTCTTTTTCATTTACTTTTATAAAATCCCCGGAAGTCGAGTACGTGAAAAAGTTGAAGAAGTCCGTGATCACCTTTCCAAGAAGGGTTTCCTTTCGCATCCTTACGATGTGGATTCGGCCGAAGAATTTTTCTTCCAGGAGGTCTTTTTGCCTCAGATACAAGATATTTTTAAGTATTTCAGTATGATTAGAAGCGGTTTCTTTCACGAGGGCAGAGATGTTAATTTCTCCATATCGGGCAAGTATCTTCAATATTTTGATCCGTAGCCGACTACATAACAATTCTTCCACGTCTACGTCTAGCCATTGGTTTTTCACGCTGGTTTCCAACATGTACTATACCATCCGAAGTTGTTTAAGTAGTTCGGACGCTAGCTCTTGAGCAGGCATGTTATCTATGCTTACCGTAGAGTCATCCCCTTTTTTCCTCGACGTGGGAGGCGTGATGGTGATGTATTCGAGTTGTTTAAGCCGCGTGACGATGAAATAAAGCTGTGATTTCTTCACCAGGTCGCATCCCAATTCCTCGCAAATCACGTTGTATTCTTGCTTGAGCTCGCTCATCGTTGCCGTGCTAGATTTGGAAGCAATTAAAGCACGGCATATAGCGAGCAAGACGATCTTTTCATTTTGAGTAATGCTTTTCAAGGACTTCAGATCAATATTCTCTCTGGTACAATCTTGAGCGTGCCGGATGCATTCTGGCGTGATCTTGGAGAGACCGTGGCGGTCCGCATATTTTCCGGCTTTATACAAGATCTCGAGGGAATATCGCATGTCCCCATTCCTTGCGGCGATTTTAGAGATGAAATGCAGGATGTCATCCGAATACGCGTCTTCTTGAAGCGCGATACCAGCCCGCGCGCGCAAGATGTCGAATATTTGATCATGCGTGTAAGGTGTGAAAGAGACGATGTTATATTGGAACGACGATATCGTGCTCAAATCGAGGTTATGAATGAAGGTCATGTTCTTTTCGATGCCGATGAGCGAGACGCGCGAGGTCCCATCTGTCGAGTCGTCGTTCAACCTATTCAGCATATAGATTAAATTATCCTGTTTAATGTTCAAGAAATTCATTTCATCGAGGGTCAGAATGATGTGCATATCCCTAGAATCCAATAATTTCTTCAGCAAGGATAACAACTCGTAAATAGAATATCCTTTCTCGGGAACATCACTACACAAAGTACCAATTATTTTCTTGATGATGAGATAATTTGATTTGTTCAAACGACAGTTAATGTGGATGTATTTAATGTTCTTGTCGAAATTTTTTGCAATTCCTTCGATCGAGAGTCCGAAACTCTTGCTCAAGGCGGTCTTCCCGGCACCATTTGGGCCGGTGATTATCGCGTTTTTCGATGAGAAGTGGCTGGATTTTAGCAAGGGGAGAAATATCTGAGCCAATTGCCGGATCTCCTCGTCCCGATGAATGAGCTTCTCTGGAATGAAATCGACACCTAGCTTCGATTCGTCAATGAAGACGCTTTTACGATCGAGTTCCTCTTTGATGAACGATATCATGGGGCAAGCACCGTGATCGCCATTTCACCACATGCATCGACATGGGGAGATGCAAGTACCTGGTTTGGACTCGGCCGTTTTTAAAAGGACGGGCACTAAAGAATTTGTGAAAAAAAAAATATCGCACGTTCCGGGGATGGAATTAGGCCAAACGCCGATCAATCCTGGAATTTTGGCAAGTTATCCACGTCCAACAACGATACTCTTTTATTTACGAGGGAGCCATTGGTAGTACCAACGAACTTGCTCTCGACTGGACCGAGCATCTGCGGGGATTTCACGCCGGTAATGAGCATCATGACGCGCAGGGTGCCATCGAGTTTCGGGTCCACGCGGGCGCCCCAGATAACCATTGCGTTTGGATCCATCTTCTGCTTGACGATATCCGTTACGGCGGTCACCTCGCGAAGCGTCATCGATCTCCCGCCCGTAACGTGGATCAAGGCACCTTTCGCACCCGTGATGTCAACCTCCAGCAATGGGGAGCTGAAGGCATCGTTTATGGCTTTTTGTGCCTTGTTCTGCGGATCATCAGATTCTCCAATACCGACGATCGTCACGCCGCCTGAACACAACGCTGTCCGGACGTCGGCATAGTCCAAATTGATTAATGAAGGTAAAGCAATCGTTTCAGTTATGCCTTTTACCATCGTAGCTAGGATTTCATCGGCTATGCTGAACGCGTCCTCAATGGGGAGATCCGGGGCAATCTCGAGGAGCTTGTTGTTGTCAATGACGACCAGGGTGTCAACGTTCTCGCGTAATGAACGGATCGCCTCCTTCGCTTTTTCAACACGAATTCCCTCCGACTTGAACGGCAGGGTGACGACGCCGACGACGATAGCGCCGGTACTCTTTGCTATCTCGCCTATGATAGGCGCGCTGCCCGACCCCGTTCCACCGCCCTCTCCACACGTGATAAAGACAAGATCCGATCCATCAATTTCCGCCTTCAAGAGCGCTCTGGACTCCTCGGCTGCGGCTGCACCGACCTCTGGATGGCCCCCTGCCCCGAGACCGCGCGTGATTTTTTCACCGATCAACACCTTCTTATGGGCCTTGATGAACTCGAGATGTTGCTGGTCGGTGTTGACTGCTATGCATTCGGCTCCACGGATGCCAATTTTCATCATCCTGTCGACTGTGTTATTTCCGGCACCACCTGCTCCGATGATGAGTATCTTGGCCAAGCCAATGGGGGTTTTCGGGCGCTCAATATCCCGCTTGTGGACAATAGCTTGTTCGATCAAGCTCTTCATCCATTTTCACCAATGCTTATGTCGTCTGGGTGGTGTTAATAGATGAATGACACCGGCGTATTTCGACTTTATATCCAGGCGGGGTTAATTGGCGCTCGCCGGTCAAGCAAGGGTAATGGTGAACTGATCCTTGGACAAAAAGCCTTGACGTATCCTCTTCACGCACTTGATGCTGAGTATCACGCCAAAGACTGCACCAAGAAGAAAGATGATGGCCATCCATGCTTGCATCGTAACGTTGCCTGTCCCGTCGACTATGGCAACCACGCGAAACGAAACCGTCGCGGACAGTTCCTGGCTCACGAGGGTTGCATCGATCACGACGTGCACGTACACGGTCATTCCCGCTTGGAGGGCGTGCGCGGGTATCGGGCATGTTACTATACCACCCGACCGGATAATGCTGAGATATTCCTGGATCACGCCACGATCTCCGGTGAAAAATTCCAGTTCTGCGAGCCTTCCAGAAAAGAATTCGACGTCCCCATCTACGAGAATGGACATTGAGATCTCGTTTTCCACGTTGGTATGGAGGATTAATCCGGACGAGACGTTATTTAATCGAAGGGACGGCGTCATTCGCGTGAAAAAATTGGCCAGGGAGAAGGCCTTTGTCGATTCCTTGAAGGTCAGGTTTGCAAGAGCCTTGACCACGACCTGGACGTGCTCTAGATCACGCAGCATCCCCTCCGAAAGGGGCATCGTCGCACAGCCATTTTCATCGGTGATGCAGACCAACACGGATAATGAACCGCCGGTTGTCTCGTTGACGATTTCTATACGTGCAGGGTGATAGGGAACGGGGGTCATGGCCTGCTTCACGTTGAGCTGGAAGCGGATGTCGCCGATGCCGGCTTCGATGAGCTCGCCTTGATTCGCTAAATAGATGTCGATCTCTTTTCGAATCACTTGATCGCCCAACGAGATGGATACTTGCTTGCTCTTGAAGAAAAAATTGCCCTCGAACCAGAGATCGAGAAAAAGATATTCGATGATGGGCGTAAAGGACGCGTCGAGACCGATGGATATTGGTGCCCCGAGGAACGCGAACGCTGAACCGTTCTGGAGCCTCGTTCCCGTCGTGTTCGATACCGTCCACTCGTAATAGAGAGGAAAATCGAGGACGCTGCTCCAATTGGCGGACATCCCGACATCGAGGTTCACCCCGATAGAAACGGCGTTGCCGTCATATGTCTCCGTTAGATTGTGGTAATACAAGAGAAAGTCCGTCCGGTTAACGATGGCCTCCATATTGGTTTCGATGGTTATGGGCTCGATCAAGGTCGTCGCGTGGTTCGTGACCCGAATCCGTTCTCCTTCCAGAAAGATCAGATATTCATCCTCAATGATCACGTCGAGAAAGCCTCGCGTGTCGACATGGAAATCGGCTTCATGCAAGCGGGAATTTGCCACGTCGAAAATCTCGCAAGAGAAGCAGAGGTTCGGGTGGTGGAAAGAAGGGTCCTGGACGCTCGTCACGTGATAGCTCGCGTTCAGGTGATCCATGCGCCCGTTCGACTCGTTCTTGAAGGTGTACGAGGAGAGAGAGACGTTCACCTGCTCGGGCAGAACCCGGATCGTGAAGTTTGATAACTGGTTCACACCAAGAATGCCATTATCAACTATTTTCAAGGCAACCTCCACTCGGCCGTATTCCCTGTAATTTGCTAGCGTCCATTCTTCCGGGACGAGGGGGCAAAACCAGACCCTGTTGTTGTTGGAACCACTTTCTGTGAATAATGCGCTGCTGCGCACGAGGCTCGCGTTGTTGTACAAGGAGATTTGCATCCAACCGGTTTGAGTCGCATTTAGATCATACAACATCTTCCATGTAACGTTTATTTCCAGGGATGTCCGGAGCCTTGCCTCGACGATGGCACCGGGATGGCTGGTGAGATCCTGGCCGTTTATCATGACCGAGACCAAGGATGCCTCTAGCCCGCTCGCCCGCCTCGCCATGCTATTGAAAAGGCACGCTGTTCCGAGAGCAAGGATTAAAAGAACCAATCCTTCAGTTCTCGTGATCTTCGACATCGTTCCAAGAATTTTACGGGATCATTTAAACACCACTAGGATCTTCGAATATTACCTACATTACCTACAAAAAACAAGGACTGCGTGATATAATGGGAAAAGTTCGGCCGGATTTCATCAAGCGGGTCGCTAGAGAACTGGTCGCGAAGGAACCCAAGCTCTACTCGACCATCTTCGACGAGAACAAGCAGATCTTGAACCAGATCACGAACATCAAGACGAAAAGGCTCAGGAACAGGATCGCGGGATATATAACGAGCATGATCAAGTTGAAGTCAAGGCAAGTATAGGCACCGAAAACCCGTTCTGATACATCCACTACCAAAGCCTCGTTGGTGTAGCTGGCCCAGCATGCAAAAAAAAATCATTTTGAATTTTTCATGAAAGGCTCTCACCCTTGCGACACGGGTTCAAATCCCGTACGAGGCACATTCCATTCCAACAAGGATCGTGGGCAGCCGGTTTGTATCGCTAGTGGATGGACGGTTCGATTCGAGTAAACCCAAAAACGCCTTCGACCGGGCTTCTAATACGCTTCTCGTGCTAGGCATCGAGCGGATGATGTAGGGAAAACAATAAAATGCGGCGGGTGATTATCGGCCTTGAAAAGCCATCTCTAGATTGACGAGACACTACCCCAAGCTGAAAACCCATGAAGAATCGACCGATCATCGGCGGAAATTGGAAAATGCAAAAGACTATTGCCGAGAGCAAATCTTTCATCGAAGAATTCTTGCAAAAGATCGAGGATTTACCTGAAATGGTCGATATCGTGATATTTCCCCCGTTTATCTCTATACGCGCCGTTTCTGAAGCCTTGAAAGGTAAAAAGATCTACACGGGGGGCCAGAACATGTACTTCGAGGAAAAGGGCGCTTTCACGGGCGAGATCTCGGCAAGCATGCTGCTTGATGCGGGAGCATCCTACGTGATCCTCGGACACTCGGAACGAAGGGCGCTGTTCAAGGAAACCAGCGAGTTCATCTCCAAGAAAGTGAAAATGGCCGTTATGAGGGGATTGAAGCCGATCCTCTGCATTGGCGAAACGAAGGACGAGAGAATCACGGGCAAGACTGAGATGGTATTGAAGGAACAACTAACGGGATCGTTGAACGGAATCAATAAGGATGAAATGTCCAGCATCGTCATCGCGTACGAGCCGGTCTGGGCAATAGGAACGGGATTGACCGCCACGCCGGCACAAGCACAAGATGCACATGCATACGTGCGAAAGCTGCTGGCCGAGATGTACGATCAAGGCGTTTCACGAACGACCAGGATCCAGTACGGGGGTAGCATCAAGCCAGAAAATGCCAAGGAGATTTTCTCACAGCCAGATGTCGACGGCGGGCTCGTGGGGGGTGCCTCCTTGGAGGCCAAATCCCTAGTCGACATCATCAAGGGGGCAATTAGTTGATTTCCCAGCTTCCATTCTCAAGGCAGCTCCACTTGGATCGTTTTGTTGTTAGATTGACACGTTCAGAACGAGTAGTAACCAGCGAAATAAAGAATGAAACTTGTCTCACGAGATCTAGAAACAACACGAGCAAGGATATCAATGGATAAGGTAAAACTAATCGAGATCACGGTATTGAGCAGGGGCGGGCAAGGAGGCATCCTTGGTAACAAGATCCTTGGCAAAGCCGCGTTCGTAGACGGCTTCAAGGACATCATGGCAATTCCGATCATCGGCGCCGAGAGGCGAGGTGCCCCGATCAAGGCATACTTGCGGATATCGAACAGCGTCATCAAACGGATAGATGCTATCACGAAGCCGGACTATGTCTTCGTCCTAGACGAGTCATTGTTAAAATACCCGGCCATACTATCATCCATTTCAAACACGACTGCCATTATCAACACGGAAAACGCCGGTAAATACACGTTCCCATCGTCCGTGACCGTTTTCGAGGTTCCTGCAACGAAGATTGCCATCGACTTGAAACTCATGGTTGCAGGTCAACCCGTCGTGAACGTCGCCATGATCGGCGCTTTTGCAAGGGCAAGCGGTCTAATCAAGCTAGAAAGCCTGAAAAAGGTGCTCGATGAGTTCTTCGGTAAAAAAGCCGACCTGAACTTCCAGGCCGCCAAGCAAGCTTATGAAAAAACCATAAAGGTGGGTAGTCGTGAATAAAAAAGTGAATAGAGGCAAGCAAATCAAACCCTTGCCTGCTTTTAAGAGCTCGGATGAATTGCCCCACATCCCCATCTCCCTGGGGGTGCCAGGAAGCATCGGCAAGACCGGGGAATGGCGCACGTTCAAACCCGTCATCGATCAAAAAATATGCAACAAATGCGGCTTCTGCTACACTTATTGCCCGGAGGGAACGATCTCTTTCGATAAAGAAAGTGGGCCGGCGATCGACTATGATTATTGCAAAGGTTGCGGGATCTGCGCCCATGAGTGCCCTAAAGGAGCTATCAATTTCAATCGGGAAAAACAAGGTGAGAACAACGAGTCTTGAGGACAAGGAAGAGACGCTGATCTTAACGGGCAATGAGGCTGCTGCATGGGCAGCAAGAAGGGCCAAGGTTCATGTCATAACGGCCTACCCGATAACCCCGCAAACCACCGTTATGGAAACGCTGTCTGAATTCGTGGACTCAGGCGCCATGAAAGCACAGTTCATCAGGGTGGAGAGTGAGCATACGGTCATGGCGGGGATGGTCGGTGCTTCCATGACCGGTGCACGCACCTTCACGGCGACCAGCGGCCAAGGGCTGCTATACATGGCAGAAATGGTGCACTGGGTTGCGGGATCCAGGTTACCAGTTGTCACGACGATTTCCTCTAGGGGAATCGCACCGCCGTGGAACATTTGGGTCGATTACAGTGACGTGCTCAGCATGAGGGATACCGGGTGGATGATCCAGTTCGGATCCACCCACCAGGAGATATTCGATTCGGTGATTATGAATTACAAGATCGCAGAAAATCCGGAAGTGATGCTCCCCGCTTTCGTTGCATTTGGAGGCTTCTCTCAATCTCACACTTCGAAGCCGGTCATTATCACGTCGCAAAAGGATGTTGATGCATTCTTACCCCCGGTACCTCCAAACGGGTGGCAACACGTGTACCTGGACCCAGATAGGCCGATCGTCCACGGAAATCTCGTCATGCCAAATCAAGAATACATGGAATTCCGGTTCAAGATTCACGATACCATGACCAAAACAATCCCGATAATAAAAAAGGTCATCCAAGAATTTGGCAAACAATTTGGCAGGAATTATCAAGGCTTGATCGAGCCCTACCGCTGCGATGATGCAGAGTTCATCGTGATATCGGTCGGCGCGCTATCCGAGCAAGTCCAGATCGCCGTGGACCTGTTAAGGGATCGAGGGATAAAGGCTGGCTCGATCAAGTTGCGTTACTTCCGGCCGTTCCCCGTTCAAGATTTTCTCGATCTCTTGAAAGGAAAGAAAATCAAGGGGATAACAGTTGCCGACCGGAGCATCGCCTATGGATCCCCGACGGGAGGCCACCTGAGTACGGAGTTCTATTCAGTCTTGCAGAAGCTTGGTAGCAACATTACCTATCTCCCGGCAGTGTGGGGTCTGGGAGGAAGGGATGTGACGATCGATGACCAGGTGAGCGTCTTGGAGGACTTGATCGCCTTTCATGAAACCAACACTATCAAGCCAGGGAAGAATAAGTTCGTGAACGGAACCTTATGGGTGAACATTAAATAGGAGATGAAGAGCATGTCCATAAAAGAGATGTTGAGCGAAGAATACTCGGATGAATTCCTGTGTTGTGGCAATTCCGCGTGCGCGGGATGCACGAGCGAGCTCGCTCTGCGGTGGGCATTAAAGGCGCTTGGGCCCAAAACCGTGGTCGTGGCTCCTGCAAGTTGCACGAATGTATATATCGGCTTGTGGCCTGCTGCATCTCCAAATGTCCCGTTTATAAATATGGCATTTGCAGCAGGCGCTGCTGCTGCTGCAGGTATCGTTGCAGGATATGAAGCACTTGGCAAGAAGGATATCACCGTCATGACGTGGGCCGGAGACGGCGGTACCGTGGACATCGGTGTCCAGGCGCTGAGTGGAGCAATTGAACGGGAGACAAACTTCATCTACGCGTGTTATGATAACGAGATATATGCCAACACGGGCACACAGCGAAGCGGTTCGACGCCGTTTGCGGCGATCACCACGACGACGCCATTTGGAAAGAAAGAAATGAAAAAGGACATCGCCAAGATCGTCGCCGCTCATGACATCCCCTATGTTGGCGTCGTTAACGGCACTGATCCGCAAGACGTGTTCTCCACCTTCAAGAAGATCAAGGAGATAAAGGGCACGAGGTTCGTGCACATCCTATCACCGTGCCCCCCAGGCTGGCGTTATGATTCCGCCGAGACGATCGAGATCGGGCGGCTCGCGATCAAGTCGGGGATATGGATCATGTGGGAGCAGGAAAATGGCGTGTTCTCGCTGAAGAAAAATTCCAAGCGATATCTCGACAAGGCGAATAGAATACCTGTCAGCGAATATATCAAGAAGCAGGGACGCTTTTCGCTAGCCACCGATCAAGATATTCAAAAGATCCAGGACTGGGTGGATACCAACTGGGAGCTTGTCAATAAAAGAATTCAATGCGGCCAGTGAACCATGCACCGGTCTGTCTCGACGTGTTATCCCCCTTGTTTTTTTCCTTTCGCACATTCAGTTGCATAAACTTGTTTAATATCGGGTGGGAAGAGAGAAACAAATGGAAAAGAGCGCCTGTCGTGATATCCTGGATGCGTACTGCAGTTCAGTTCGCGTGCAGCAAGAGATCAAAGATCGATACCTGGAAGTCCTCGATCAGAAATGGGACAAGATTTTGGAAGGCATCCAGGGAAGTAATACGTATAAATACGTCTTCCTTCCATCAGGTTTGCAATTTTGGCTGATCATCGGGAGGACGGACGAGTATTTGCTTCTACCCCCCCATTATTGCTCTTGCTATGACTTCTACTTCAATGCTGTATCGAAAAAAAAGGAAATCTGTTGTTATCACGTAATCACGCAGATAATCTGCCAGAGATCCAACCGATTTTTGACAATCTACAAGGAAGATGGCATGTATCTGGAGTATTTACAAGATCTACTAGAGCACGATCAGAATTAATGCCCGCGTTGTGCTAAAAAGTAACTGGACATATATATTTCAGTCCAGGGCGATGGCCGGCTTTAAAATTGCATAAAGGAGCATCCCATAAATTTTTAAGAACATTATACTTTGATTCTATGAAGGTGCCACGGATTATGCCCCCGATTGCTCTTCTCTTGAACTTGTTTCAAGTCAATCTCCAGCAATTCGAATACATCATTATGACGTTGGGGATTGTTCTGTTCATAATTATCTTGGTTTATATCGGTCTTTCTACGGGCCAGGAAGAAAACGAATGAACCGGCGTGTTGATCTAATCCTTGAAGACGCGTGAAAAAGATTTATCCATTTTAAACGAGCTTTTAAAGAATTCAAGAAATCCATTCATCCAGCTTAGTAAGGCGACAAATATCGCCGATACCACGATCCATTTTCGCGTGAACAAACTTAAGGAGCAAAATGTCATCAAGAGATTCACCATTGAACTTGATCTGGATAAGGTAGGCCTCCAGTACAAGGCGCTCATCATATGCAAAATTGGACCACACATTTTCGAAGAGAGCGTGAATCGTGCCAAGGATCTGGTGGAAAAATTAAGGATGGACAAGCGGATCGGTTTCCTTGCCCTTTCCGAAGACAAGAAAACCATTATAGCCTTGTTCGTAACTGATAACAAGGAATCCTTTAACACGATTTTAAAGAACTTCCAAACAAATCCGGATATCGTGGAAACCCAGATTATCTACCTCGATAGCGTCGAGAAATTCTTCATCCACGAGATCTGATTGCGCTGCTATCCGAAGATGGTGCCGTTCGTTAGGTCATTTAGCAAGTTTGTGGTGTTGTCCAGGATGGTCAGGATGACGGAAATAAGTATCAAGAGAGCCGCGATAGAAACGCCGATGATCAAGCCCTCCTCGACCACAGGTCCAAAATTCAACCGGAGATAATCCGATACATCCCTTATGCCCAAGATACGGATCAATTTTTTCATGCTTTCACCTCGAATCTTGTTAGATCTCCAGCTTGAAATTTGGGAATATGTGGCTCATCATCTCGCAGAATGCTTCCTTCACACCAATACCCTCAATTGCGATGGACGGGATGATCTTGATGTTCTGATTCTTTGAGATCTTCAACTCGTCACGCAGTAAATTATCCGAAATCTTGTCCTCGATATCATATTTGTTCATGCAAATAATGATGGGGATTTGCTTGATCTTGTCAGAAAAGAATCGCCGCAGTTCATTCCACGAGTTTTTGTTGTATTGAAGCAAATTGCGTTGTGAGTCCACGATGAATATGACACCGTCGACACCGCAAAGTGTCGCAGGCCTGGTGCTCTGATAAAAATCTTGGCCGGTGGTTGAATACAAGTAAATTTTTATCGTCCATTCGAGGCCTTTGAAATCCAGTGTCCCAAAATCAAAAAAAAGCGTTCTGCCAGTAGTGGTCTCGATTGACTTCAGGTTTGAATCCTTGTTCATCGACTTGAACAAGGCTTTCAAGCTTGTAGTCTTTCCCGACATAGCCGGGCCATAATAAACGATTTTTGTTTGCACCACTTTTCCATTGTAATTAATCATCATTATGGTTACCCCCAAAGACTATCAAGGTGATCGCCGAGAATTGAAAGACGGCTGTCATCAATTAATCCATTGAAACACTCGCCCCATTCAGCTTGGACGAAATCCAAGAAGCGTGACGTGTTTACATCGTCGTACGAAATTGCATCGAAAAAGGTTTTTTTCCCGATCTTCACTGGTTGGAATTGATTTAAGAAATTCAGCCTCGTTAACAGGGCTAAGCCGCGTCGAGACGCTTGATAGAATTCCAGGATTTCTTTCTTGAACACGTTCTCCTTGATGATAGATTCCTCTTGCGTGAGGTCGACCACGCTTGCGATGATTGACGAGTTGATATCGCTATTCCCTTGAATCTTTTTATCCAACACGCGCTTGATGCGTTCCAGCGCGTGTTCCGTCTGAGAAAACGTCTTCTTGACAATCATCTTTTCCAAGCTCGTATCAAGCTTGTTATTATCTTCAGCATACAATTTCACGAATTCCAATTTGTTTTTTTCATCGAAATTGACAAATATCGAAACCGGACTTTTCTTCCGGATGCGAAGAGCCTTTTCATAGAATGCATCGACATCGCCGTTCATACACAACCCGATAACCCATCCCTTGATGTTTTCGATGTTCTTGAGAACCATGTCCTCTGAATTTATTGGCGAACGATAGATGATGCGATGGTTGTCATAATTCATCCGTTCTTCCTGGATTATGACCTCGTGCTCTTCCCTTTCGAGAAAATCCGTGCCAAAAATTACTTCTTTTCTTATGGGCATAAAATCGCACAATTCGATGAGAAGGTCGTCAAGAAAATCTTTATCTTTTCCACCAACTATCACGGGAATCCGGTCGAAAATGCATCGTAGGACAAGTGCAAAATCATTCGGCGGGAAAAGCGATAAGAGTTCCATCAAGTTCATGGCATATTCACCTAACGAATCAATAGCGGGCTGAACGCCTTGCCCGGCACCAGTTCAGACGGCTGTTGAGGCCGAGCTTTTTCATCAAGAACCTTTTGAATCAAGTCTAAATATTTCGGCAACAGCAACCGGATAAATCCAATCTTCTGCTCATTCCTGTAAACGAAGGAACTGAAGATGCCGGCATCAAAGCCCAATATAAAATGGAAATAGTGGTTACAATCGAGGAAGATAGAACTCGTGTTCATTTTTTTGAGCAACCAGGCATATCTCGATGCAGTATCGTACAGCGAGAAGGACATTGCCGTCTCGGCGTCTGGTGTCAGGTTGAAACCGGAGCGAGGTTGTATTGAATTCACGATATACCCGCCTTTGAATGAGACGCAAGAATAGATCAAGTCTGGCACGCATTTATTGAAACTCCACAAGATTTCCTCGCATTTTTGGAACGTGTCGAATCCCAGGCTCGTATCAAAGGATGCTATAGAGTTCAACTCGTCATTTTCCTGCTTTGAATTGAATTTGTTAAGTATGTACTCGATTTGCTTCTCGTTGAACTCCCGCAATGGTGGTTTGAAATCGCATTTGGATTTCAGGATTAAATCGTTTATGTTGTTCAATGTAGTTTGTGTCTTGATAAAAACGCTTCCAAGGTTCACGTTTGACAACGTGGTCAGAGCTATGAAATATTCTGCCCATTCCATGCTCGAACCCGCGCTTTGCTGGATGGCATACGCGCCATCGTGCAATGGAGCAATTAGGATTTTTGCTTTCGGACCTTCGATGACCATGTACTTCAGCCATACCCCGTGCAATGACAACCCGACATTATAAATCGCACTCGTAGCAGCAGAAACATGAAAAATCTCGTTCCTTGATAGCCATACACCTGATGAGGTTATTGGATTTCCATCCCTTTGTGTTAAAACAACGTTCTCGACGCCGTTAATCGATTTGATTGAATCAAGATGTGTTTTCACTTGTTCAACAAGTTCCATTCATAATCACAACGGGATAGTTCTTCGGTTCGATATCGGATCCCACCTTCCTATTTAAACAACCCCAAATACGAAGGGTTGGTAAGCAATTCCTGATTTGTTAGACAAAGTTGGACACGGCATGGATGATATCCTGGGTTATAGGCCTTGATTGGATGATGGATGGCATCATGGCATCGTGCGTGAGAATTGGCATCGCCGCGTCGATGCTGGGCGTGTGCACTATGACGATACGGCGATGGGATGCGTGCCATCGCTGGCGAGCGATGTGGTGAACGAGGTGCTCGCGGTCATAACCGTGGACAACGCGCTGGCAGCGATGTTCCCGAGCCGGTGTGTCCCGCGTGTTGTCACGACCGAGCACACGATCCCGGATCCCGAACGCGCGTTGCTTTGCCACTTTGCAAGAGGCAAACCATCCCGGTCGCCATCGATGATAGCCAGGTCTATCGCCTCGATTTCCGCAACGACGCGAGCACTGGCCGCGTGGCCGAGGCGACTGTGCGCTTCTCGCTCGAGTCGGGCAGGACATCAACGTTCCATCTCCGCGGGCTTGACCGTGTCGACCCCTTGTGAACTCGTGGCTTCGTGCCAGCACGTGGCACGATCTCTCGCAAGCCGGGTGGCGGGTTGCTGCTCCACTTGCCCTTCGAGAAGGCATGCACTATCGAAGCATTCCCTGCCGGCGTGGAAATCGGGCCGGTCGCGGGCGGCAGCAGCAGTATCGTCGCCGCGGGCACGGACCTCGGGCTGAAGCACCTCGCGTGGCTTTCCATTGGCGCGCGACCAAGCACATCTATGTAAAATGTCGTTCGCGTGCTCCGGATTCCGTGCTTCCCTGGCATATCATCCTCGTTGTCCTTTTTTTTTGAAAGGTATGCACGGGAATCAACGCGCACCGCATCGCTAACCGAATGCGTGGAAAAAACAAGGGGAATATTGACAAAGGGGAGATGATGGCGACGGGTGAATTGTTGAAAAACGATTGGATTTTAGATATACAAGACCTTCTCCTTTTCTTCCTTTGCGTTCAAGGTTTGCATAGCGTCGAGTTCAGTTTCGAGTTCCTTACGTTTTTTTTCGAGACTCTTACTCATATTTTCAACGTTTCTCCTTGAGAAATCGATGTTCAGAGAGAAGTTGAATAATGAATCTAGTACCTTGATCAATTTCATCGACGCGTTTAGATCGGTCATATTTTCATTGACCAAAGCCATGTTACTCGTTTCCGATAGCAGGACAATCCCATCGACACCATATTTAATCGAAGCTATGGACGGAATCAATCCATTTGCGCCAATAATGACACCTTTTGAAATTTCATAACAAATCTTCTTTTCGACCAATTTCTTGACATATTTTGCGGTCGTAGCCGTTACAAAGATTTTGGGATCGACAACGTGATTGGATTGAACAGGATAACCGCCAAGCGAAACAATAAACTTGATATTAAACCGTATGAGTAGCTGGACTACGTGATCCGAGAGTTCGTATATTTCTCTGGGATTCATAGGTTGCGCGTCGGCCGTGATGAAAAAAAGATCGTGCTGCTTGTTTTCATCCTTCCAGAAGAATACTTCAGTCTTGGGAGTCGAAATGATGCTCTGATCGATGATGACGCCCGCGGGATAACCGTAGAACAAGATATCGTACACTTTCGTGGCTCCAAAAAGGCCGATCAGCTGGTCAATCGCGAACTTGCCGATATCGGCCACGCCGGGCATGCCGATGACGGCAACGGGATCGTGCAGGTCTGAACCCGCTTCTATCTTAGAAACAACAATGGTTTGAATTGGTTTCATATGGCTGTCTCCGTATTGGATTTCAGTATTGTTTTCCATAATCGAGATATTAAACGGGGGTATGATGGAAGGAATGCTTGTACCGGCCTCCAAGGATTCCCCGGGTATTCCCGTGGAAATATTGAGACGAAATGACTGACGGACATCTCTAAGACGTGTCTGTTGGATGAGGCCGGCTCTGGGTTTGAATTGCGAGGAGATTAATGGAATGTGCTCTTATGGGACGTGTAAGAGACGTGTTTCTTTTCATGTAAGGTGTTATTAAACCTTGGAATTCAAGTGCTTGCGGTGTGGATCCTGCTGTCACGAATATGAATTTGCCGACGGGACGAACTTCAAGAGGATCCCAATCTTTCCAGAGGAATTGGATGAATTGGAAGCGTTTGCTAAGGATAAAGGCATATTAATCAAGTTTCTTGAAGATGTCGTCTTTCCAGACACGAAAAACAAAAGGATCATCGTGGTGACTTACAGGATCGTCCTTGAGGGCCTTGATAAGTGCTGCCCTTTTTTCCAAGTGTCGGTGGGCTGCATGGTGAACAAGATAAAGCCACTTGCTTGCAAGGCATACCCCCTTGCCCAAAAGAAGATTGATGCCTATACACAGGAGATGTATCTCGATCCCTATTGCCGGTTCATAGAGTGCAACGAATCACGAGTTAGAAAAGCGGCGACCGAAAACATAAAAACCTTATTTGGTTCGGAACTTGATTTTTCGACCCGGTTGATGAAAAAAAACCAAGAAATCATCTTAAAAATCAAACAATTAACCGTTGAAGGCAAGATTCTCATCCCGGACAAGGTATCCACGAGTGACCTGGATGTTTGGTTCCGCACGTGGGATCGAGCATATATCAAGGATTTGTGAGGCAAACGATCTCTATCTTGCTTGATTGCTTGCTAGCGCATCATCGTTTGTAATGTCTTGAAGTACTGCCGTTTCGCAGAAGCGTTCGAGTGCAGGGGCAAGATGCAAGGAATACTCGGATAATTCTTCATAATCAATAAAAACAAGCTTGAAGCTTCTTTTGGTTATATATCGTTTCAAGAGCGAATAGAGTCCATTGACAGATAGTTCGTGGATGATTGCGAAGATTCGATTGCCGTCATCGAAAATCGAGTTTCTTGAATCGAGAAATTTGCCCTCACTGCTTTCCTGCTTGATCATCGCGTGGAAAGCGCTGATGGAAGCATCGTCGATTTCACCTTGGGACAAGGATCCTACTGAACCTTGAAGGTCGTCATGCGTGTTTTTTATGCCATTTGAATTCCCCGCATCATTTTTTTTCGAGGGATCTTCCGCGACAATATCATCCTTAGGTACCAACATGCTCGTGGCTTCCTTTTCTACGACAAGATATTTCGAGAAGAAATCCAGGGCATCAAGTGCCGCATAGCTTCCTTGACCCTTGATCATCCGCTTGATGAACAGTTTCACGACGTCGCTCTTCTGTATTTGATGTTCTTTCAATATTACGTTGAATTCATTTGTTTTCGTTAATCTTTCAAGAATTTCATTAAAAAGATGGTTTTTCTTTTCAGCAAAGGTAAAAGAGGCATCTATATAAGTCTGTTTATTTTCATTCTTAAATATAAAGTTTATATCGATATTGATTTTCATTTTCAAAGCGAGATCGTCGATAAGTTTGAAAAAATTCGGAAATATTTGGATATTGTGTAAATTGATCTCAAAAAAGGCAATGATTTGTAGGATTTCCTTCGATGACGCATCATGCAGGTAAATCCGATTCTTGACGACTTTGATTAAGAAGTTGTCGACTCCATAAAAAGGCAAGAAATATAGGTCTTTATACGGATTTAACGCATGCTTGATTACATTCCCTAGTTTTGAATCGATCTCGCGGAATGTCGATTCCACATCATCGATCTTATAAAGAGTGCCGTTCCACCTTGCATTAACCGAAAAAAACTGCACCCTTTCCTTTCCATCATAATGTATGTTCAAGCAAAAGCATAAATCGCGGAAAGATACCATTTTTTCATGCGTCAATTTAATTATATTGTTGATAATCGAGATGTTTTTAATTGGATAGATTTTCAAGAACATAAAATCATTTTTTTCATGAAAAACGATAAGATCCTTGAGGAGATCCACTTTGAACGGGTTTAACTTCATGGTGCAAATCACGATCGCGATTCAACCATTTCAGTTTGCGAAGGTTTTTATCATCCGATTTTTTTGGTGAGGCCCTTCTAAAGCCCCAAGACTCGACTGAAAAGTTATTATGATACGATGAGATTATTTCGATTGTTTCAATGGGGTTATGGTCTAGACTGGTATGATTCCTGGTTCGGGACCAGGCGATCCCGAGTTCAAATCTCGGTAACCCCACCACATTTCTTTTTCTGGCGAAAAATGTGATACGAAGTTATTAAAAACAGATTTTACACTCCCGAAAAACAGATTTGGCCCTCACAAACCAGATTTTACCCTCACCAATAATTCTACTAACTTTTTCAACCTTAACGAATCTGTTTAACCTTAACGAATCTGATAATTGCATGATCATCTATAATCTTTTTCGACAATCTTAGCTACTACTTGTATCTCCTCCTTTATCGTTTGAAACGCTTTGGGATTGTACGACCGGGCACTCTAAGAACTGGGCAATTCATATAATACATAGCGTTTACTTGAGAACAAACGAAGATCAAATCAACTAGGATGTATTAACATGCCCTACGACAAAGCATGGCTTGGATACCGTGATGATTCGACGGGGAATCGATTTGAAATAGATCCCAATTTACTCGTAAAACATGGAGGCATATTCGGTTCCACGGGTTCTGGGAAGACCGTTCTCGGAAAGATACTCATAGAGGAAATGGCCCTGCAAAAGGTACCATCAATCGTTATCGACCCTCAAGGTGATTTAGCGAGCCTCATTATTCCAAATGATAATGAGGTGCTCAAGGAGAAGGGGGTGGATCTGGACCGGAAAGAAGAATTTTTTGCAAAGACGGAGATCCGGGTTTTTACTCCGAGCAGTAACAAAGGCATACCAATATCCCTCAATCCCGTAATCTTCCCACCGTTCAACGTCGACGACGTCGAGGTCGTGCGCATCCTAGATAACGTAGCGAACACCCTTGTGGAACTCCTTGTTAAGCTTGTAAAATATCCACCAGCCAAGGTTGTTCAATCAAAATCGGTCATCTATACCATCCTCCTCGAAAACTGGAATCGGAAGAAACTTGTGACCGATCTAAGGCATCTTGCAAGCCTTATGCAAGAAGATGAAGATTTATATTTAAAATTCATGAACAAGACTGAAAAGGATAAGCTCGTCATCTCGATGAACAATTTGCTCATCGGTTCGACTGGATTGCTCTTCTCCGGGCATGTAAAATTGGATATCGGAAGCTTGCTTGAACCGAAGGATGATAAAACGCCCGTGAACGTGTTTTTCTTGAAATCCTTGCTGAATGAGAATGAAAAGCACCTATTCATCTCAATCTTGATCCAGGCTTTGTATTCTTGGATGATCCAGCAAGGATCCTCACCAACGGCAAAGTGTTTTTTCTACATGGACGAGATGGCGCCTTTTATGCCTGCTGGCATGAGCGCCCCACCTGGCAAAGCGATGTTGCTCTTGCTCCTCCGGCAAGCGCGGAAATACGGGATTTCTTGTGTACTTGCATCCCAAAGCCCAAAAGACATCGATTATCACGGCCTTGACCAAATCAACTCGTTTTTTTTCGGACGCATCTTGTCCGACCAATCCCAAAAAGTCCTCAAGAACTTACTGGACGCGAAGATGAACCCGGATCGAGTCGACGCAATCCTGGGCAAGATCACGATGCTGACAACAGGCCAGTTCATTAGTTTCTTGCCAGATATAAAAGGAGAGTCCACCCCTCAATTCAAGACACGATACCTGTTTTCTAAGCATACCACGCTAACAGAGGCGGACTTGAAAAAGATTTTGCACCCGGAAGTGCCAGAGGATGATATAGTAGAAAGTCCAGGCGAAACCGCGAGTGATCAGGCGGAGGGGGGAATCGAGACCGAAGGCGAAGAAGGCCCGAACATCATCAGCGTATCTGAGCCTTCGGATGGAGGTGACACGGGTACCACGCAAAGCGCTACGACCGGGCCGGTTTATTATCGTTTCAAGCAGCTTAAAGAAAAGACCGTGGCGGATCTCCTGGAACGAACGATCGAGTATGATTTCTTTGACAAGATAGCCGGCACGATTAAAATCCGGAAGTTCGTAAATTTGATGAACTATAATCCTGCAATGCTTGGATATGTCAAAAAAATGATGGCCAAGTTTGAATACGAGTCGACCTTCGAGGGAACATCGCCGAACGGCCTGCTCGTGAACATCTTCCAGCACGACAACGCCAACATCATCGTCGCCATCATCGTTGCGGAGAACTTGATCAAGGTTGGCCTCTTCGGTACATTCACAAACAACCAGTTCAAGAGCAATATCGAGAAATTACTTGATGGAATTTCCGAGATATTCAAGAAAATAATTGTATAATTGTCCTTTCCTTGTCTCAAGAGAACTGGAATCTAAAATCTTGATTGTAGATAGTTTTAAAAAAGGAGGTTATATCATCGAAAACCATCTTGAACCTTCGAAAGAATTCCGGTTTTCTTTGGGGGTTGACCTTGACATGCACGTGCACGCACCTGGCATCTGTTGTCGTCTGTATATGCTCTATCAGCTCGGTTTCAAATATTGCAGAGAGCATTCCGACAAGATCATCATCGATAGGAATGAGAAACGTGATCTTTTCCAGAATCAGGCCAAGCACGACTTTCAATTCGGTTTTATGGGGCAACCGCTCATAATCTCTGGATGTCAACAAGATGAATATCGTTCTCGTTAGAAGAACCAAATCATAGATGTCCAATTTTAGCGCGTTCTGCAAATAGTTGTACATCAACAGCTTTTGGTTATCAAAACGTCGCTTCGCTTGAATGCATGCCTTTGTTGGATTCCCTTGCCCTGGATATCTGGCCATACTCACATATCGATTCTATGTATTTATACAACCGCGCTAATGATGGCTTTGACTTCGCCTTCTATCCACGGCATGGTCTTGGCTAAGAAATCGATAGATATAAATCAATCAAGCCTTTTAATCACCAAGAACCGGAAATCCCGGAGTAAATGATTCTATGCCCTTCATTTTCAACATGATCATATCAACACCACGAAATTTTGAAACCGATGGGCTTGCTGAGCTAGATTTTCTCGTCCACCAGGTTTTTCCCGAAAACAAGCTCAATTACGGAAAATTGATCGTCAAGGGCTTGATCTGGGGGAATTTGATAGGCGTGGATTCGGTCCTGGCCGTCCATCGCATTAAGGATTATGTTTATGGAGAGGGCTTCCCCCTTCAATACCTCCTTAAGTTCGTTCCTATACAGAAGGTGTTGGTGACCGATTTCGACGAGATAGAGAAGTATATCTTGAGTCAAATCGATCAAATCCGGGATGATGAGAAATATAAGATCATCGTGAATAAGAGACGCATCCACTATGAAAAAATCGAGATCATCGAGAAAATTGCCAAGAACATTCATAAAACGGTTGATCTCGAACATCCGGATAAAATTATCAGGCTTGAAATCATTGGAAAATACACGGGGGTTTCGATAATCAAGGAGGATGACGTTTTCAGCATCGGAAAGAAGGTCCTCTAGTTCTTTTGCTGCAAGGTCAAGGAAAAAATGGCCATCCTCGCGGATGCTGCCTTGGTGAGCCAACCCGCCACGCCACTTGCCTCGTTTAGGAATTCAACGTGAGGCTCGTCGTGGCCAACCCACGCACGGATAAGTGCCGCATCCGTCATAACAGGTGTGTCCCGTGGTTGCAGAAGTTGGTGCGAGAAATGGTCATTGAACGCGGAAAACACGTCTGCAATGCCAGGAACCTTCTTCGGTTCATAGACTATTATCATCACCACGCCATCATTTACTTCACGAGGCCCGTGGAATGAATCAGGTATGATATCTTGCTTGATCACGCCTACCTGGTTCGTGCTAAAGATATGCATGAGAATATTTATCACGGGATTGTCGCTGGCAGTTATTCCGTGCACGAGTTTGTCTTTGAACGCGTGGAATACGCCGCACACGACGAGACCTTCTAGGAATACCAGCTTTGCTTGAAGAAAGAGCGCGATAACGCCGTTGTATTCGCTCGTGATGGTGCTGAAGTCGATCAAACTCGTCATGCCATCTTTCGATACGACATGATCGATGTAATAAAACATCACGGCAATGCACCTGCCAGCGATGCTGAACTCGTGATGATTTATGCCGGGCACGTGCCTGGTTAAGGAGACAAGAATAAAATAGGTTTCAACTTATCAAGATCGATGCAAGTTGTTTGATTCGCGAACCCTTTTCGAGAACGCTGTTTGCCCTTGCTGCGGCAATCGAACACTCTCCCAAAAAGCGCACCTCTACAAGGAGCCACGGTCCAAGGACGAACTGTTGTTTTTCATCACGTTGTGTGACGAATGCGCTTTCAAGAAAACGGAGATCATGCCACTTGCACCGAGTACCCACGTAAAATCCAATCACAATTGTATTAGTATCAAGGACCAAAATGATTTGGAAATTAAAATATACCGTGCGCCGACTTGTTCCATCGAGATCCCGGAGCTGGAGATCAAGCTCGAGCCTGGGGCCTCGGCCGAATTCTTCATCACCAATATAGAGCGTATCCTCTTGAAATTCAAGGAAAGTTGCCAGTTCCTCCTCCGAAACGATCCGGAACCGTCCGCGAAGGCGATCCTTGAAAGGCGGATTCGGGAGCTCGATGAATGCCTCGCGGTGAAACGAGAATTTACCGTCGTGATGGACGATCCCGAAGGCTTCAGCTACATCCTCCCCCCCGACGAGAAACCCGCGTGATCACCTGGTCGTTTTATGACCCGCGCTGCACCCAACGGCCAGAAATCCGAGCAGAAACCTTATTGTACCAGCGTGATTCATGAGATCAATTTCTTGCGTATAAGCACGTACACACGATTATTGACACACTGCCATCTTGTGAATGACTATGCCCGGAAAGAAACGTGTCGGCATCCTCACCGGGGGCGGGGATGCTCCTGGCTTGAATGCCGTCATTTATGGCGCATTGCTGCGTGCCTACGAATCAGGGAATATGGAGCTCGTCGGCATCAAGAAGGGCTGGAAGCTCTTCGACATGCAAAAGGAAAAAATGACGCCCGATGTGATCAACAAGTACGTGGTTAGCCTAGACATTGCTGACCTCGATGATCTACAGCTGAAAGGGGGAACCATACTTTATTCCACCCGGACAAACCCGTTCAAGAACGTGTTAAAGGTGAAGGAGGAAGCGGAGCGGGAGAAAATGCGCGAGAAGATAGGGAAGGACCTGGCCGAGAAAATGAAACTGCTGAACCTTGATGCGTTGATTGCAGTTGGTGGCGATGACACGCTGGGCGTGTCCGCAGCCATGTTCAAGTACGGGAGCGCAAAGGTGGTCGGATGCCCAAAAACGATAGATAACGACCTTGCAGGAACCGATTTCACCTTTGGCTTCTTCAGTGGCGCCCAGCTCGCAAGCAACACGCTTGAGAACCTCACGACGACCGCAAAATCCCATCAGCGCATCTTCGTTGTCGAGATTATGGGGCGGGACGCGGGCTGGCTCACCTTGTACAGCGGCTTGTCCGCTGGTTCTGATGTTATCTTGCTTCCGGAAACGCCCTTTGACATGGAGAAGGACGTGGTCGATTTACTCAAGGAGCGTGTCAAGGCAGGATACGATTACCACATCATCGCTTGTTCCGAGGGAGCATATCCCACGCAGAAGTCGATCGAAACCCACTTCAAGACCATCACGAAAGAAACCATCGAGAAGCTTCCAAAGGATGCATTCGGCAACCCGAACCTCGCCTCCTTGAACATCGCAAGCGTGCTCGAAAAGGAATTGAACAAGCGCGACGATTTGAAGAAATTTTTTGAACAATATGACTGCGAATACGAGGTGCGCTCGGTGGTTCTAGGCCATACGATGCGCGCCGGCCAGCCTAACGTGTTCGACCGCGTCCTTGGATTGCGTTTTGGCTGGCATGCAATGGGTTACGTTATCGAGGAGAAATTCGGGAAGATGACGTCGCTGCAAGGCTCGGAGATCGTGCCTGTAGACCTCATCAAGGGCTCCACGAAGAAGTTAATCAACCCCACGTCGGATCTGGTAACCATCAAAAACGCAATGTGCCACGTCAAGCACAAAGCCAAACAAAAGGTTTCCCTGTAATTTTACGGCCTTTCATCCTTTCTTTTCCTTACAAGTTCGGAAATATAACTTGCAGTGTGAAGTAGAACACGGGAGGCAAGTAGTTCCCGAAGTAAAGAATGAAGAAACCGATGACGAATAGTATAATGATGGCTATAACCGTGTAGTCCCGTGCCCTCATCTTGATTTCATAATAGTTGGTGCGTGTTTTTATGGCACCAAATGCCTTGCTCTCCAGGGCCTCGGCGATAGAAAACGCCCGCTTGATGGAGTTGATGATCAAGGGGATGAGAATCGGCACCATGTTTTTCACCCTGACAAGCAAATTACCCTTTTCAAGCTCCAAGCCCCGGCTTCGCTGCGCGTCGATGATGTTCTGGGCTTCTGCCGCGAGCGTTGGAACGAACCGTGTCGCGAGGGATAACGTGAAAGTAAACGAGAAAGGCACCTTCATGGCTAGCAAGCTCAACGCTAGCTCGTCGGGATGGACGGTCATAAAAAAGATCGAGAAGGAGGAGACGAGGAGGATGATGCGAAGGCACATGGATATGGCGAAATTAAGCGTGGTGAGTAACGTGTTGAGCACGATAATGAAAATGATGATGAAAGAGAGCCCTTTCAACGAGGTAAGCCATCTCTTGACGATCCGCCCTCCCGCGAGGAAGGGAAGGAGGGTCGCGATGAAAAACGCGAGGGGAAAGATGTTTGAAAAGCTCAGGGCCAGCACCGAGTAGGCGATCGTGATCACCAGTTTCGACCTCGGATCCAGGCGATGCACGAAGGTATCTTTTTTCTTGAACTCGAAGCCTTTCAATAAATCAATGGACACGCCCTCGCCTCGCTTTTATTTTTTCAACGAACGTCGAAATCAATGTTCTTTGATCCATCTTGAATGGCATCGGAATCTCTGGTGCCTTGTCTTTCAGAATCCATTTTAACGCGAGTTCCTGGGTCGGTGACAAGTGACCGAGCTGTATAACCGCGGGCGACTGGAACACGTCCTCGACCGGACCATCGAGGCTGATACGGCCGTGCTCGAATATCACCACGCGATCGGCAAGACGGGCGATAAAATCGAGATCGTGTGTGATGATAATGACGGTCTTTTTCTGCTCTTGCATATGGCGCAAGATTTGTTCGATGTTCTCGCGCTGGATTTCATCCTGCCCTTGCGTTGGCTCGTCCGCGATGAACACGGGTTGGTCCATGCAGATGAGCGAGGCAAACGCCGCCCGCTTCCGCTCCCCGCCGCTGAGCAAGAAGGGGGACTTTTCCTTCAAGTGCGAGAGATTCATGGTCGTTAACGTCTCTTCGATGATGCGCGGCCGTTTACTCTCGGGGATTCCAACGTTCCGCAACGAAAAATCGAGTTCCTCCCTCACAGAAGTTGCAAAGAGCTGGTTATCCGAGTTCTGAAATACAAGGCCAACTTTTTTTGCCATTTGAGCGACACTTGCATTTCTAGTCGACATCCCATCAACCAGTACATCGCCCTTGGTTGGTTTGATGAGCCCGTTGATGCATTTTACGAACGTGGTTTTCCCGGCCCCGTTCTCCCCGAGTACGGCAACGAAGGATCCAGCATCAATGCGGATGCTCACGTCGTGCAGCGCAACCTGGCCATCCGGGTACTGATACGAAACCGATCGGAACTCGATCACGGGTGCATCACGTCCATCACATGAGTTCTCTCAAGATGGATAGGCCTTTATCTGTGCCGAGTGGAAATGGGCCGGAATAAACGCCTTCATAATGTAATTGATGAAATATTTTCAATACGACTGGGACTTGCACGCCTATCTGGTAAAAGGCATTGTTGCGGACGACGTTTTCCGTCGTGTCATAAAGTATGACTGTGCCATCTTTCATGCAAGCAATGTGCGTGGCGATGTTCAAGAACGGCTCTAAACGGTGTTCCACGATGATGATCGTCGAGTTGAGCTGCGTCTTGATAGTTTCGATAATCCCACCGAGCTTGGAGATGGATTCGGGATCGAGGTTGGATGTGGGCTCGTCGAACACCAAGACCCTCGGCTTCAAGGCCAGCGCCGCAGCTATCGCAACCTTCTGCTTCTGACCGCCAGATAACTCGTTCGGGGAGCTGTCGCGGATCTCGTGCAAGCCGAGCAGCTGGATAACGGATTCGACGCGCTCGCAGATCTCAGACCGCGGGATCCCGAGGTTCTCAGGTCCGAAGGCAATCTCCCGCTCGCACGACGAGGAAACGAGCTGGTTTTCCGGATTTTGGAACACCATGCCCACGACTTGTGCAAGCTTGGCCGTTGACGTGTCCTTGGTGTTGATCCCGTCGACGATTATGTTTCCCTTCATAACCCCCTCGTAGAAGTGGGGTATGAGCCCGTTGAGCAACCGCACGAGCGTCGTCTTGCCGCTTCCCGTCGGCCCGCAGATTATGGAAACGGTTCCTGGAAAAAAATGCACGTTGACCCCGTTCAAGACGGGTTGGTCATTCGTGTTCTGGTACGCGAATGTGACGTCGTTGATTTCGATGATGGGGCGTTCTGCCAAGGGAATCCAGGCCTCATTGCGGGCGCGTGCTCGCGTTAATTATGTCCTCAATCGCTTTTATCGCTTCTTTCAAGGCGCTCGCCCCATTCTTCGAGCCGCTCGCCGCGGCGGCAAGCTCGTGGCCGCCCCCCGTGCCGCCGATGGTTTCCGAAATTGAATGCATGATGCTTGCGAGATCAACACGGTACGCCTTTTGGCATTCACCTGTTTGGCGAGCGGATATGCGCACGTCCCCCTTGTTCTCTGCGAGAACGATGGATATGTCGGCACCGAGGCCGATCAGCCCCCGGCACGCGCTGGCCTCGAACGTGGATACCTCGCTGGAAGCTATAATCACGTCTCCGATGCGTATCAAGCTGCATCGCATCCCAGCTTTTAACCGGGCGATGCGTTCAGAGATGTCCATGGTTTCCACCATTAGTCCCTTGAAATCCGCGATGTCCAGCCCGGAATCAAGTAACGAGGCGACTGCCCGTATGGTGACGTTCCTAGCATAGCGCAAATTGCCTGAATCAAACAAGATGCCGGCAAGCAAGGCACGGTTGATCGGGAATCCGAGTGGTTTCCCAAGTACCCTGTACATGTTTACCACGATCTCGCAGTTTGCTTGCACGTTACTATCGATAAAGCCAAGCTGCGAAGGCAAACCTTGGTTCTGGTGGTGATCGATGATGATGCTTCGCGATTGCAGTGCCTCGACATTTAATGGGGAGGTCTTGATCACCGTGGCAATGTTCTGCGTGTCGAGCATGATAGGGAGGAAATCCGAATCTGGCAATGCCTGGATGAAGGGCAGAGCGATTTGCCATGTATCGAGCAGCTTCCGGGAGAGTTTCGAGACGGACGGTGGAAAAACCTTTATGGAAGCCCCTCTAGGGGCCACGCCCTCGACCAGCCCCATGATCCCGGCTATCGACCCGACGGCATCTGGATCCATGTTCTCGTGGGAAATGAGAACGATCTCGGGGCTCTTGGCTATCACGTGAGAAAAATCTTTCAAGAATGAGTCGATTGGGGCGATTTTAGGGGGAAGGGTCATACCAGCACCACGCTGCGCGGACGGGCTGGCTGCAGCTCATCCCATCCTGTTTTTCAAAGAAGTATTGATGTCGTTCTTCAGCTCTTCGTATTTTGCCTTGGTCTTCTCGATGGTCATATCCAGCTTTTTGACCCGAGCAGAAAGAATCTCGTCATTTTCCTTGAGATCGGCCGCTGCCTTCTCCTTCGTTGCTTCCACCATAATGCCTCCTATTGATTTGAATATCTTTACATCAGCTGGAGCTTTATCGAGATATTCCTTTGCGGACGTTATCTCCTTTAATTGTGCCTCAAGCGAATACTTTTGCTCGGTCAAGCTTTGTAAATTTTGCTGGAGAATCTGGAAATTTCGGATCTTTTGCTGGAGATCTGGGGGTAATTCTTGCGACATCATGCATCCATTGTTTCCATGAGCTATTGCTTAAAGATTTCGGCAGCGTCGACCTTTTCTTCACGCTTGGAAAATCTTGGACTTTTCGCCAGGAACCACGATGGAGGCTAGCGCTCGATGTCCAAGATAGTCTATATTTTTATTCGCTGTTATTCAATCCCTTTTGAACCATTTCAACGACTTTTCCGATGATCTCTATGTAGCGATTGATGGAATTCGCCGCGATCTTGAAGCCCGTCATGTCGTTGGCCCGAGCCTGGATGGTGACGTTGCCTTTGCCGTCGTCCAGGATCTGCAAGTCATGGATCCGGCCGGACGAACCGCCGAGGTCGCCGAGTTCCAAGCCGAGCAGCTTCGGTATCGATTTGACGAACCGATCGTCCTTGATGGTGAAACGGATGCTGAAAACAAAGTCGCCTAGGTTTTCCAATAAAACGCACCATAGTAGAGAATGAGAGAACGGCGGTCCACGGCTGGAAATCACGCCGATGTTTCTCGCTCCTTGCGCTTCGTTACGCGCGCGCAAAGCAATCCCTGGGTCGTCGTGAGCGTGTAAGCACCGCCCGTGAACGTGGCGCCGCATTTCCGGCATTTCCAGAGGCCGACCGATTTCCGCGAGATCGTGCGGTTCTGGCATTTCGGGCACTTCTGGATGTCGGTCTTGTACGACAAGATCTTCTTGGTTCGGTACCGGACGAGTGTTCCATACCGTGCCCCAAAACGCCCGGTGATTCCGACCTTCTTGGTTCGACGTGCCATCCTTGAACACCTTCGAGCTATAACAAAACAATGCAACGCAATATTAAATGGTGTTCCCTCGGCGAGGATGGTTTTGTTACACGAAAAAAAGGAATTGTATGGGAACTACATGTTGGTAAGATCCCGCGTGTAGTTCTTGACTCTCTGCTGCAAGGCGGGAGCCAAGTCCCTGGCGTTCCTTGCCGCCTTGAGGAGCTCCTCGGTCGTGAAAGTTCCCGACCCGTTCTTCTGGATCGAGGTGATCAACCCGTTCTTGTTGATGCAATAGCTTATGCGTGCATCGGAGATGAGTTCTTCCATTAATCCCGGATCGACGATGATGTAATCACCGATTTTCGCAAATGTGATAGTGACCGGATAATCCTGGATGCCCAGGGCTTGCGGTTCGCCTTCTGGAACGAGGAACTTCTTGCCGTTGACATCTTTCTCCTTGAGCGCTGGGATCATCGTGGTTTTAAGGGCACAGAGCGCGGCAAGGCTTGCCGTGTCCCACGGGTTCCCGTTGTGCATCATATAATAGAGATCGACGAATAGCAAGAACACCTCCTCGCCCGGCTTGATGACTAAGCGCGTTCTATCAACGAGATCCGAGTGCCTTATTCCTCGGTCCACCACGCGCGCCAGCTCGATCGCGTTCTCGTCTGGTGGCCCGCTCTCGAACATAGGGGACGCGAACGGAACGAACTCCGCCATTGCTGTGATCACGCCTTCGTTAGGGGTGTCGGGAAAGGGAGTCCCAGTCTCGTATTTGATGCCGCAGCAGACTTGCGTGTCGCCGATACAAACGCGCGCAGAGCCTTCCGCCTTCAACATGGGGCCGGCGTCGATCTTGATCTCCCGGTATTCGAGAAAACCGCGACCATCAAGACGAGTCCCGCGCGAGAGTAAATCGAGCATATAATCCTTCTCAATAGTGGAAATCTTTTTCGATATCGACAGGTCCATCGCGATCACCTTCCTCCGACAAGCTCTGAGGTATATTTCTTCTTGAGCGCCTCCTTCTGGAGTTCATAGATTCTCTCCGCGCCCTTGAGCGCGAGGTTTAGCATCTGCTCGTACTCGTCGATGCTAACCTGGCCGTCCAGCTGCAAAAGGGTGATCTTCTTCTCGTTCATCATAACAGCCACGGGCATATCCGCGGCACCCTCTTCCCACTTGTCCTCGTAATCCGCGAGGTCGAGAATAGGCTTGTTGTTTATCTTTCCCACGGCAACGCCGGTAACCAGGTCCCGCATAGGAATGCCCATATCCGCCAATGCGAGTGCCGCTGCAGTGATGCTCGCGCATCGGGTGCCGCCATCGGCGGTCATAACCTGGATGAAGATATCGATCGTCGAATTCGGGTATTGTTCGAGAAACAGCACGGGCTCCAATGCGTGCTGTACCACCATGCTGATCTCCTTCTCCCGGCGACCAGGCACGGGAGTCTTTCTCTCGCCCACCGAAAACGTGGACATTCGGTATTGTACTTGCAATATACCTGTATCAGACTGTGCCAGGTGGCGCGGATGCACCTCGCGCGGCCCGTAGGCGCCGGCGATAATGCGGTTCTTCCCGTGACATATCATAGCCGAGCCATCGGCATTCTTGAGCACGCCGATCTCGAGGCGGATGTCACGAAGGTCGTCCGGCTTCCGTCCATCGAGACGTAATCCATCTTCCCTGAATATCTTTTCGGGATGTCCTTCTGGTAACAATGGCATAATCTCTCACACTTTTACCTTTTTCATCTCGCTTTCAACGAATTCCTTGACACGATCGGTCAAGCCGACCGTGTGTGCTTCGTTCTCGATCTTTTTGATCGCTCTGATGAGGAGACGCTCCTCGTCGATTTTTCTTCCTTTGATCCATACGACACCATTCTGGGCCACGAATAGCTTGCAAGAAGTGAGTGTATTCAATAACTTGATCATGGAACCTGCTTTTCCAATAAGACGCGGGATCTTCGGCACGGCGATGTCCATTATGAACCCGCCGCGTATCGGGCCTAGATCAGGGCCGACCGTGGTCAAGCTTGGTTCGGTCGTGCGGTCATACTTCAATACTTTCGCGATTATCGTGTCTCCGACGTTATATTGAGACGTGTCTTCTTTCTTGCCACCCCGGTCAAAGCGCCGCCGGACTTGCGGGGAACCACCCTTGCTACCGCCGCCACCATATTCACGACGACCGCGGTCGCCCTCACCAGCATCGCCGGCACGCAAGATAGCCACGCAAGGTGCATTGATGTCGAGCTTCCATAGAACGACGTTCTTGTCGACGATCTTGCCGATGACCTTGTCTCCCACCCGGGGCGTGTACCGGCCCTTGAAAGGAATCACGTTTACGTACTTGCCATGCTTCTGCAGAAATCCCACATACAACGAGATGATATTCCCTTTGGGATCGGCAACCGTTCCGAAGCCGGGGAGCAGGTCTTTACTTTTTGCACCGAGCACCTGGCCGGGGGTGACGACCTCCCGTGTGCCGGATTCCTCTAGCCCGCCCTCCTCCTCGCCGCCAAATTTCTCTGGACCTTCTTCTATGGGGGCCTTGCCGTGATCCTCACTGTCGGGATGTTCCTCCTCGTCGAAGGTGTTGGAATCGGCGAGATCTTCCTCATAATGTTCATCTTCGGGGATCTCGTTTTTGGAACCCCCTTCTTCATGAAACTCGCTCATACTAACTCAAGACCTCTTTACTTCCACCATTTCATGGAAATGCTCTTCAAAAGGAGGTGAAAAACACAACCCATTAAACAAACACGCTATCTCCGTCCGAGGACACGAGATGTCTACGCTGTTTTCTCACCAGGGAGAATGAAATGTGGAATGCTTATTAATTTTTCCACGTGGAGAAAGGGGGAAAAAGAAACCGACATGTAGATGGATCCGCTCGGAAGACTGGCCTAAACTTTCTTAACCTCCGTGATTTTCGTCATGGCACGCCCGTGGGTGAGCTTGCTAAGTTTATCGAGAAACTCAATGGATATGCCGGCCGGGATCTCGATCACGCACTCCAGGCTTCCGTTCGATTTCCAATCCTCTTTCGTGATCGAGGCAAGCGTCTTGACCAGGTTATAGGCTTTGCCCGTAAACTCGGCCGGAATCGAAACCAAGATTTGTTGCCGTTCCATACGTATCGGGATGACGAGCTGGAGGGACTTGACGATAATTTCAACTTGATCCTCGATCGGGTTGAACGGGTCGATGTTAACCTTTGCCTCCTCCAAGGCACGCTCGATCCGCTGCGGTGGGTGGGGTTTGTGGGTCTGCGGGTTGATGCAATTTTTCGTGAGGATGTCGAGGAGTTTCTTTTTCTTTTCCGAGATGAACTTCTCGCGTTGCTCCTTGTTGAGCTGTAACTCGCCGTTCAAGAGGATCTCCGCGATGACGCGGCTCACGTTATCAGTTTGAAACGTGTCCTTGATCGTCTCTTCGGACATCTTCTCGCCGCGCCGGATATCTTCAAATACTATATAACTCTCGACGATCTGCTCCATCGGCACCCTCGAGAACTTGAGGACGTCGTCCACGGTGACCTTATAGGCCTTGTTCAGTTCCTTCTCCTTTTCCTTCTGGAACTGGCGGATCTGCTTTTTCAAGTCCCATGACTTGTCGGGATCGACGAGGATCTCGAACCGGCGACCGGCAATCTTGATATGCGCGATGATGTATTTCCCGAAGTCCATCCGCTTGTCCCCGCATATTTGACCGCTCATTTGTGTTGTGCCTCATTTGCCTTTGGATCCTTGTCATGCGAAATGTGTTAACAATGATTGTAACGCGCTATCAAAAAAACTTCACGTCATGAGACCGCGTACCATGTCAAGAAATGTCGGTCATCGCCAATCAAAATCGATTAGAATCGCTGTTCACTCTTAATAGCTATGTTCGAGAAGAACCGAAGCGGGCCGTTCAAGGTCGTGACCATGGGCGACTCGCTGACCCAAGGCGGTGTGCCGCCGGAACATCGCCATGGCAACCCGACGCAGTACCAGTGGTTCATGTACAATTTCTTGAAAGAAAAGGGGATCGAGGTCGACATCTGGAATCTCGGTATTGGCGGGCAGACCATTGGACAGATCGTCGCCAGGATAGAGCCCGCGTTGCCCGCTGACGTGGTGACGGTCATGGGCGGTACGAATGACATTTGGCATTTTGCCGCGGCGATGGCCGGCTTCGAGAACGAGATCGTCGATGGAATAATCGAGGAACACACAAGGGGGATTAATATAATCCGATCCCACCCGGGCTGTAAAAATACTCACGTGATCTTGTGCAGCATACCGCCGATGGGTAACGTGAAGATATTGACCAAGGCCATGCTCGACGCCGTGAACGACGCGAACGTGAAAATCGAGTCACTGTGCAAGCAAGAGCGGGTAATCTTTTGCGACGTGAACAAGGCAATGCGCGGCGATGAGGTCAACAAGTACGCACGGCCCGAACTCGTGGGTCCCGACGGGGTGCATTTCACGGAGGCCGGCAACAAGGCATGTGGCGAGGCCATCGCCCGGTGCGTCGCAGCCACGGTTAAAAAGTGAAACCTTGTTAAGCCACCACCACGAGATCGCTCAGAGTCGCATTCGACGCGCTGGGATGGGATCGTGGTCCAACCAACCCACTGCGCGAAGAATAAAAACCTAAACGAATGAATACGAATATTCGGTACCGAAAAGAAGGAAAAAGCATAAGAACGATGATGAAACTAATGACCAATAAAATAGTATTGTTGAGACATGGCGAAAGCGAGTGGAATAAGGAGCCATCGAGATTCACGGGGTGGACAGACGTTGATCTCTCGGAAAGAGGCATCCAGGAAGCGCACGAAAGTGGAATTGCTCTCAAGAAGGAGGGATACGTGTTCGACATCGCTTACACGTCGGTGCTCAAGCGGGCGATCAGGACGATCGATATCATACTCGACGAGATGGGCTTGAAGGGGATCCCCGTCATAAAATCGTGGCGCTTGAACGAGCGCCATTACGGCGCGTTGCAAGGCCTAAACAAAGCGGAAACGGCGGATAAATACGGCGAAGAGCAAGTCAAGGTTTGGCGCCGCAGCTATGATGTCCGGCCACCGGCGCTGGAGAAGACCGATGACCGATACCCAGGGAAGGATCCTCTCTATAAGGACATAAATGAAAAGAACATACCGCTCACCGAATGCTTGAAGGACACCGTGGCGCGGTTCATGCCATTATGGAATGACACGATCGCGCCCGCGGTGAAATCGGGGAAGCGCGTGCTGATCTCCGCGCACGGGAACTCCCTTCGCGCTCTGGTGAAGTACCTCGACAATGTCTCCGACGCGGAGATCGTGGAACTCAACATACCGACCGGCATCCCGCTCGTCTACGAGCTCGACGACAAGCTGAAACCGATCAAGCACTATTATATCGGCGATCCCGAGAAGATCAAGGCGGCCATGGAGTCAGTCGCCGCGCAAGGCAAGGCAAAGAAGTGAAACTTGAATGGCATCTATTTCTTACCGCTTTTAATGTCATCCAAGAATTTCTGGTACTCTTGTGCTTTCTTGATGGCCTTCATGAGCACGTCGACTCGGGTGAAAACGGGGATACCTTTTGCCCCTAACTTGTCCCGGAAGGAGACTCGCCATCGAAACGATTCTATGTCCTCGGCGAAAAACGGATCATTCAGGTACAAGGGGATGTTGCGGCCTTCCTTCTTGTTTTTCTCGTTCACGGCGGCGATCAGCTTGACCATCTCCGCCTCGTAAACGTCAGGGGACATCTTGAAATTGGAGCTGAACGCAGGAAACCGGGACGATTCCTTGATGTAAATAACCGCATCGACCCTGGGATCCCGAGAAACTGCATCCAAGGCATTAGCGAAATAGTTCGGCACGTAGCCGTACTCCCCGAGGTCGACCGGATTGGTGAACGCAGAGTTGATATTGGGGATGTACTTGCCAATCTCCGCCTTCGTCGAGGCTTGCAGCTCAGGGATCGAGAAGCCGCCGGCCTCGAAGATGTCAGCGGTTTCCACGGCGTTGCCCCCGCCGCATGCCACGATCCCGATCCGGTTCGACCGGGGGAGCTGGAGCTTGTACGAGAACATGGTAAGGAGATCGACCATCACGTCAAAGTCATCCGCCATTATTGCGCCGGTCTGCTGAGCCATAGCATGCCAAATCTTGAAGTTCCCCGCAAGCTCTCCGGTATGCGAAGCCGTTGCCTTGAATCCCACCGATCCTTGACCGCCCTTCCAGATCACGACGGGCTTGATCGGGGTCACCTCACGCACGCGTTCCATAAACATGCGACCTTGACGGGTACTTTCCAAATAATACGCGATCACTGCCGTGTCTGGATCCTCCTTGAAGTACGGAAGGAAATCGTGAGGCTCCAGATCGATCGAGTTCCCGATGCTGATCGTCTTAGCGAAACGTACGCCGCGGGAAAATAAATAATAGTTGGTTTTTGCCGTGTGCCCGCCCGACTGGCTGATGAAACTCACGTTGCCGGCGAGCTCGGGCCCCGCCGGAAACGAGGGAAAATAAGTGAGACGTCCCTTGGGATGATAGATGCCGAGGCAATTCGGCCCGATGAACCGGGTCTTTACGCTCTTGATCTTCGACAAGATTGCCTTGTCCAGGTCGTCCCGCCCGGATTCCTTGAAACCGGATGTGAAGATCACGGCGAATTTCACAACTTTCCGCTGGAAATCATCGATGACACTTGGGACGATTTCCTTCGGGACGCCGATTATGGCGAGGTCGATTTCCGGCTTGATTTCAACGACGGAACGGTAAACGGGAAGTCCCTCGAGTTCGGTATATTTGGGGTTGCTGTTCACGGGGAAGACTTGGATCCCGCTGTTGAGGTGGGCCTTCACGTACTTCACTGCGCCGATCGGGTTCGGCGAGGCGCCGATGACTGCCATGGTCTTTGGATAGAAGAGGGAAGTGAAGTCGATGTGGTTCTCGTTCATAATTCTTGCCTGCCTAGTACTCGCCGTGCTTTTTAATGGAGGCCATGAAGTGGCGAATGTTATCAATGGGCATCTTCTCGAAGATGACCGTGCTTGGTCCAACGACGAGATGGCGGTTGTCCTTGAGCTCATCGAGGATGCTTCTTGCGTGCCGCTCGATCTCGTCCTTGTTCCAGAATGGGATATTACCCACGTCCCCCCAGCCGATCGTGACGAAGTCGGGGTGCTTTTCCCGGATGATGGCCGGGCTGGCGCCGCCTTCCCAGCCCTGGAGCCCCTCAAAGCCCGCTTGCTTCAGGTACGGGACGAGCGTCGTGACATCGCCGTCAGAGTGCGTGATCGCGTGCATGCCCGCGTCGTGGATCATACCACATATCTCCTTGTAATAGGGGAGCAAGTCTTGCGCCCAGCGCTCGGGCGAGATCATGGGGTTACCCTTGAAGGCCACGTCGTCGAGGATGTTGATGATGCCGAACTTCCCGCCCGTGGCCTCAATGACTTTTTGCACGTTGATCCTTGTCACGTTTGCATAGAACTTGATGATACCCTTGTAGAGCTTGGAGTTCTTGCGGTATTCCCTAGCGAACGACGTGAATCCCATAGCTTGCCAGGCCGTGTCGAAAATGCCGCCGGTCATAGGCACGGGGAAAATAAGGCGTGACACCTTCTCGTAGAAAAAGAGGGTCTCCTGGATGGCCTTCGGGTTCTCGGTGACGATGAGGTTCTCCTCCAGCTTTTCAAGGACTTCCATGGTCTTGACCAGGCCTCCCGCGTAATAATTGGAACCCTGGTGCTCGACCTGGCCACTTAAACCGACGATATGGTCTTCCCCGTTCTCATCGACAACCTTAAACGTACGACAGCCAACGGCGTGGGGCAGACCCGCGAACACGGCGTCAAAGCCGAGCACCAACGGGGCATCGAAGGTCGTGTTATAAATCATCTCGCCTAGGTAATCATCAAACAGCTGACTCTCGTACTTGTTGATGAAACCGGCGAGCACGCCTTGTACGAAAGTCGGAACCCTATCTAGCTTCTTGCGATCGTCTGTAAAGACGGAAAGGAACCTGGTCTTCGGATCCATAGCGATCCATCTCGAAATATAATCAATATCTGCAATCGTGCGAGAAAGCGTTAAAAAATTTGTATTTACCCCATACTTACAACCGGCGAGACGAAAAAACGACCTATTAAAGGAAAGTGGTGTTCTCGGGCTCAATGATATATAGCCATAGATCTGAGTTTTTGACCGAGGGAAAGAGATTTGATCCTCGGATATCTATCCGAGTTCACCGATGCTCTCGGAAGTGTTCTCGAAATCATCCCCGGGACGATTGATCCGGTAAATATCTTTGCATCCTACATCCCGATAAAGTTTGAGGCAAACCAGATCGTCGATGACGGGAAGCCTACGTGTCCCCCGTCGCTGAATGCTTGAAACAGATCCTGGAGAGGGAACCCGGCATCGATCACGCGAAAATCGAGGAGATCATCATCCAGGCATCCGTCTTGATGTCCACCATGGGCGACTTGTCGTGGCCCTTCACGGGGATCGCCGAGCTCACGAGAACGAGGAACCATGTGGCACTCAACTTTTACATCCCGTACAATGTCGCCGTGATGCTCATCGACAAGAAATTCACCCCGGAGCAGCTGACCCTGGAGCGGATTCGCTAGCCGGCGACCCACGAACTCGCGAAGAAAGTCCGCACGATATTCGACCTGGGATCGACATCGGAGATACTCGGGTTGACATCGGCCATCAACTTGGAGGCGAGCCACGGGAAGGTCATCGCGTCGTTCAAGGACGTCAAGGTCGGCGACCTGGACATAAGCTTCGGTGCAAAGGTCACCATCAAGATGTAAGGAGGGAAAACCTATTTTACCGAAGTAAAGAGCCCGCTGGGTTCGCCAAAAAATCGGACGCCGATAGCGCCGAAACTCAGGCAAGAAGCGCGTGCCATCAGGATGATGGACGAAAAAATCGACACCATCATCGACAGGATCCGAAATCTCGAGAAGATCGCGTACATCGGGAAGGAACTGGTGCCGTACCTCTGCAACGAATGAAGATTTGTTCAACCTTCATATTTCGCTCTCCCAAGGGAGGAACTTTATGCCTTCCACTGGCTTCAAATGCGTGGTCTCGAACGCGAAAGCACCCGAGCAAGTGTAATTATGCTCTTCCCGGGTGTCGTGGCCTTTCGATTTCAGGATCAAGGTTATTTTCCCGCTCCCGACCTCTGAATTATAGCAGTATATCTTCTCGCCTTTCGGGCCCTTATATTCTACGCCGACTAGTGCTTCTTTCGGAACCGTGATGACCCCTTTTATCTCGATCTGGGGAGTATCGACCGAAAAGGTCATGCCCGTCAAAGTCCATTCCTTCTTGACCTTGAGCATGGTCGACACCTTGTTGAAGAAGTACTCCCGTTTCCCGTCGAAGAATCCAAGCGATGCCTTGTCGTCCCTTCCGATCATCTCGAAGAAAGCACCCGGCGCGCCGAGGAAAGAATTGCAGTGCGCCCACACCCACGGATCGGCGTATTCCTTGCCGATGATGTGGGTCAACGTTGCATGTGCCGATTCGATCTTGCGCACGTCGCCGTCGACCACGATCTCCCCGCTTGCCATCAAATCCGGCTGGGTGATGGGTATCGTCGTCGTGATGCGCAGCAGCTTCGCGATCGGCGGCACGTGGTGGTAGGGGGCAAGCAGGTTCGCAATGTTCAAGTTCCAACTAACGGACCTTGCCGGCTGGGAGGTGGAAATCTCCCCTCGTGCCATATCGAGCGTCAGCTCCGCGACACCGATCTTCATCACCCGGTACCGCCCTCCATCCAGAACGCCGGATGGTTGAGCAGCGTTCAGCGGGTAGGATTTCTTTAGTATGAAACTAGCGCCTGGCCTCTTAGCGTCGAAAATCCCGAACCATAGCAAAGCTTCCCCCTTGTTCATAGCAAGAACCTTTCTGCCGCTAGCTTTCGGCACGAGCAACGTGTACCGTATCCAATATGCATGATTCTTCGCCGCATCGTTGACCAGCAGGAACCAGACCTCATACAATCCTCGCTTTCCGATCGAGCGTTCGTTCTCAGGAGACCACGTGCTCGTGTTCGTGCTTATGACCTTTTTTATGGATGCTGCGTTCATACGACAATCCATAAAACCTTCGCGGGAGTGGATAAAAAGGTACTAGCCCACATTTTAGGAACGATATTGGCTTTCATAAGTAAACGGATGGTCCAAAGAAGGAGAAAATGGTGGACATAGCGGGAATTGAACCCGCGGCCTCCGCATATCTCTTTGCGAGGCTCTGCGGCCTCTACAATGCGAATGCGGCGTTATACCACTTAACTATATGCCCGCGAACTTAGAGAACGATAACCACATCTACGAGTGTTCCGTTGGATTTTAATGTTCATCAGTACATTTCTCCTTGATGAAACGCGGTTCGAGCATCCTCGCCCCCATGGTCGGCATCACCGACCACCCGGGATTCCTCCACGCTTGCAAGCGGCAAGGTTGCGACGCCGTCGTGCTTCCCATGATGTTCCTGGAGGGAATCTCCGCGAACCCGGCTTTTTTTTGCAAGAAATTAGACATCTTGTTCGACAACGATCGCGGTCTCGATTTCAGGCCCATCATCGTCCAGCTGATCGGCAACGACTTCGGCGCCGTCAAGGAGGTCATTGCCGTCCTGGAGAGTTACGACATCCAGGGTTTGAACTTGAACATGGGCTGCCCGAGCGGCCGAATCAAGATGCAAGGCCTCGGCGCCTCGATCCTGGATCGCCCGAAGGAACGAGACTCCTTGATCGACGCCGTGTTGAAGCATTCCTCCCGCCCGGTCTCGGTCAAGATGCGGCTGTTCGGGAAAGAGTATGCAGACGTAGCCACGACGATCGGGTTCTGCCAGGGCCTCCAGGACAAGAACATCGACTGGGTAGCCATACACGGCAGGACCGGTTGCCATGGCTACAAGGGCACGGCCAACTGGGACGCGATCAAGGCCGTGCACGAAGCAACGGGCGTGTTCCTCGTCGGCAACGGGGACATCACGAGCCACGCGGGCGGGAAGGCGCGCGTCGACGCGGGCTATTGCGACGCGTTCATGATCGGCCGGGCCGCCATAAAGGATCCCCGCGTGTTTTCGAGAGCCCACGACCACGCGGTGAAGAAAACCATGAACGATGCACGACAGCTATTCAGCGAAATCGTGGCCTTCATCGTTACCAACAAGCATCGGGGCCTGGAGCACTTACTCCTTCCCCACGAGATCCGGAAGTGGGCGATCTACTTGTCATTCAACATCCCCGGCGGGAAACGGCTCCGGGAAAGAGCCATGAAAAGTAGCACGATCGACGACCTCGTTGCCTTGTTCGTCGACGAGGGTAGCGGAGAATCCTAGCGCTTTGCCATCCGCGAGATGAACGACTCCAGGACGTCGATGGCTTGCAAGAACTCCTTCTTGGCCACCTTCTCGCCCGGCCCGTGTTCCAAGGAAGGATCGCCGGGCCCGTACGTCACGACCGGGCAGCCGAAGAACGCTCGTATGTGGTTCATAAACGTGGTGCCCGTCTTCTTCACGAGCGATGGTTTCTCGCAGCCGGCGGATTCGATGCAAGCAGCGAGCATCTCGCAAGCAACGTTGTCCTGGGAAACCCGGACCGCGTCTATGCTGCTCTTCACCTCGATAGACATGAAAAAGCCTGGGTCGATCGCCTGGTACCGCTTGACGATGCTTTCCCTTATCTGATTCGCCGCATCGATGACTTGCTCTTTCTTGGTGCCGGGCGGGAACCGCACGTCCACGTCCGCGGTGGCGCTCGCAGGTAGCATGTTCGGTATCGCGCCCGCGTGGATCGTCGTGATCGATGCACGTGGCGTGAAGTATGGGGTCAGGTCCTTGCCCTTCACGGTCGCTTGCAGCGAGTCCTTGAGTTCCTGGTAGAACTCGACAATGGCCTCGATAGCGTTGGCGTGGATCCACGCGGCCGCCACGTGCCCGGGCCTGCAAGCCACGGACAACCCCAGCCAAACGCGGCCCTTGTAGGCGATGCAGATCTTGCCGGTGCTCGTTGGTTCCCCGAAAATGGCAAAGTCTGGCTTTTCTGCCATGCCCTCGAGGAACACCTTGATGCCATCCGTGCTAGCCTCCTCGGCGGCTATTCCTCCGAATACGACCGTGCCCGTGAATCCTTTCACGACCGCCCGGCGCGTGGCGAGTGCCATGGCCAGCAGCGACGGCCGGCAGTCGACCGCGCCGCGCCCGTGGATGAACTCGGCGTCCTCGGAGAAGGGCAGCTCGCTGGCGATCGTGTCCATGTGGGACGCGATCAGCAGGACGGGTCTCCCCTTGCCCGCGACGACCTTCACATTCCCGAACTTGTCTGTGGAGAATGCAACGGGAAGGCCATCAAAGACACGCTTCAAGATGGCGGCGACTGGTTGTTCCTTGAACGAGGGGGCGTATGCCTTGATGGCATCACGCAGCGCTTGGAGTTCTTGCTCCGCCGTCCAGGCCGATATCGTCATAAAACGCCACCATGTTATTGCTGCGTGATGGCCGTGCCCATTTCGCCCTTGATCGCCTTGGTAACGCCCTGTTCCAAGAGCCCGCTCGTGATCACGACTTGCGGTATGCCAAAGGACACTGCCTCCTTCACGGCGATGATCTTCTTCTTCATACCCCCGGTCACGTTTTCCATCACCGCGTCGAGGTTACTCGCCGGTATCCTGGGAATGACCTCCTTCGATGCCATGTCCTTGAGCACACCGGGCACGTCTGTGACGCTGATGAACGCGTCGCCGGCGATGGCCTTGCAGATGCTGGCCGCGGCCCTGTCCCCGTCCGTGTTCAAGATATCGCCTAAATCATCGATCGCGAGGGCACCGATGACGGGGATGATGCCCAGGTTCAGCAGCGAGATGATAAATTCGCCCTTGACCCGCTCGGAATCGATACGTCCGCTAAAGTCGTTCTTGACGACGATCCGCTTTGACGTCGCTGGATCGACCGACACGATCTTTTCCTTCCGGTTGGCCATCATGCAGGCGCCGTCGACGCCCGTGAAGCCGAACGCGTTGACGCCATACTTGATGAGCCGGGCGGTGATGTTCTTGTTCACGTAGCCGCCTAGAGCCATGATGGCCGCATCGCGCGTGTCCTCGTCCGTGTGGCGGGATTTCACGCCGGCCTGCGAGTAAAGGAACTTGGGATCCTTCCCCTGGCTCTTCAAGATTGCGTCAATCTGCGGACCACCGCCATGCACGATGACGACCTGGTGCTTGCCCTCCTTGACCAGGCGGGCCATGTCCTCGTAGAACAAGTGCAAGTCCTCGTTGAAGAGAGATCCACCTATTTTGATGACGATCTTCACTGTTATCTTTCCTCCATACCTATCTTTTCGTGGTCCGGATGACATGCTCGAGGATCCGTTTGGGGATGTTGATCCCCGTAGACTTCATAATGCCCTGGAACTGCGGGGAACCGTTGACCTCGACCACAACGAGTCCCTTTTCGGTCTCCATAAGGTCAACCCCGACGATCTCGCCCTTGACCGCCTTGGTCGCCCTGAGCGCGATCTCCTCGAGTTCGGGCGTGATGTGGTACGCCTCGGCCCTGCCACCGAGCGTGACGTTGGACCGGAAGTCGTTCGGCACCTCGTACCGGTACATGGCGCTGGCCACCTCGTCCCCGATGACGAACGCGCGGATGTCCCGACCTACCGTTTCTCCGTCGATGTATTGCGCGACCGAACGGCCTGGCTTGTGCACGTAATCTTGTAAATAATAGATCTTGTGGTGGACGTTTCCGAGCTCTTCCCTATCCTCGAGCACAGCTGTGGCCATATTCAAGCTCTCGAGCTTCGCCACGAGGCGGCCCCACGAGCCACTGACCGGCTTGATGATGACGGGATAACCGAGGTCATTGATGGCGTCTATGGCAGTCTCCTTGGTGAAAGCGATCATCGTCCTCGGCGTGGGAATCTTGTTCCGCTTGAGGTGCGAGGTCATGACGAGCTTGTCCTCGGTGATCGCCAGCGTGTCGTGCGAGCTCACCACCCTGTAACCATAACTCTCGAGGATGAAAGACGTGTAGACGGCACGCGTCATGCTAATGGAACGCTGCAAGAACACGTCGACATCGGTCTTGAATCCATTATCGTCCGTGATGTCGAACTTGAAATCGTCGTTCTTGAATAGCTCTATCTTGACGTCGGGAAAGTACTTTGCAGCCGCGTTGATGAGCTCGCGGGCCTCGAACGTGATCGTGTTGATGACGATACCGATGTTCACTCGTTTTCACCGTGTAGAAAAAAAGCAAGAAACTGCCTCGTCGGTCTACTCGCCCCAATCCTCGTCAGACGAGTCCATCTTCTCCAACTTCAGTTCTTTTTCGCTAATAGCAACGACTTCGAGATCCACGCCGCAATCTGGGCATGTTATGACTTCTCCTTCCATTATATCATCAGAAGAAGTCCATTCAAAGAAACAACTAGGGCATTCTACTTTTCGGTTCACCATTTTAATTATCTGCTCCATATCGTTTTTTTCTTTTGTGATTTTTGCCGTTCAGTCGATAACGACGATTGTCGCTCAATTGCTGATGATAGAAGTGAGTTAAGTATGTGTTTTAAAAAGACTTTGTGATCGACTGACAACAAAACGCTCCCGACATTATGCCATAGGTGCTGATTGTAAAAATAAATTGAACTAGGAAAATCACTTGGCCTCTCAATCGCCTCGCTCCCGCCGAGACCGGCCGATTGCTATAAATTGGCTAGTTGACAAATTGCTATTGTCAGACCTCACGATAAGGTATGAACGCAGATGAGTAACGACCAAGAAAAGAACAAGCCCAAGTTCGCCTTGACTCCTCCCCCGCCTCCCCCGCCAAGCATCGAGGAAATAACGAGGGGAATGAAAGGTAGGCCCCCACCCGAGCCGCCGGCAGTCCAGGTTGTGCCTCAAGCTACCATGCCTCAAGCAGCGCTGCTTCAAGGCGCGTACACCTCAGATGCGGCGGCCGCGATGCTGCAGCAAGAGAACTACCAGTTGCTTCAAGCGCTGGAGCAAGCACGCCAAGCCATCGCGGCGAGAGATGCCGAGATCGCCACTTTCAACTCGTCGTACAAGGAGATCCAGGTGCAACTGGTGGAGGTCGCCGAGATCATCAAGGCCAAGGACACGGAACTCGGGGTGCTCCGCGCTCGCGTCGAGACGCTCACCACGGAATCGAAAAACATGGGTGACGAGGCGGCGCGCTGGAAAGCGAAATACGACCTGGTCGAGGAGACAGTTTCGCGATACAAACAAGATGTCATGGTCTCCCAGAGGAAGGCGGAAGGGTACCAGAAGGAAACCGAGAAGGTGAACGAGGCGCTGAAGGCTGCAAACGCGGAAAAAGCCGAACTGCAGAACAAGCTCGAAGAAGCCAAGAAGGAGCTGCAGCAAAAGCTCGAAGACGCGTCGAAGGAATCGCAAGCAAAGATCGAAGAAGTTAAAAAGCAAGCGAAAGCCGAGATCGATGCCCAGCAAGCGGAAACTGCCAAGATCAAGGATTTGCTCTCGAAGTACGAGGCAGGGGTGAAGGAGCAAGAGAAGAAATCCCTTGCCATTCAAGACGAGATGGCGACCCTCAAGGACAAGCTCGTCAACGAAGTCGAGACCAGGAAGGCCATAGAATCGAAGTTAAGCCTAACCGCCATGCGCTTGATCCTCGGCAACGATGCCATCATCAGTCTATTCAACGAGTTGATCGCGAAAGCGATTCATAGCATCATGTTCGTCGTCCCGACCATAAAGGAACTCCAGCAGCTCGACCTCGCGAAGCTCAAGCCGTCCGTGAAGGCCACGGCAGCCGTCAAGTTCGACGTGGCATCCAGGGATGACGTGAGAATCGTGGAGGAGATCCAAAAGAAAAACAGGATCGAGATCCGGGCGTTCAGTCTCGATGACCGATGGGGGATAAACGTCGACCGGGGAACCGTGTTTATCGGGGTGAACTCCAAAACGGAGCCCTTCGGCTTAATCACCGATAATCCGGAGGCGATCGACCTCTTCATGAGGCAATTCATCGTAGAGGCGTGGACGCGGGGCCGCCCGATCAACGTGAAGCCTTGAATCCCTGTTTTTTATCTTTCGCCATTCCCACGCGATCGTGCACCTCCAGGCATGAAAGGATATTTCCTCGATGATACTGCGCTCAATAACCGCCCGCGGGCTAGATCATGCAAGACAAGGTGCCCAGACCATGATCCCTCTATCAAGACCGCAAGTCGAGATGATCAAGAATGCCAGGCGCGTGATCTCGCTATTTGAAAAGTCGATCAACAATTTCAACCAGAGAAACATGCCCGAGCTCGCCAACCAGTGGAGCAGGATCCTTGCCAACTACAAACGCAGCCTGGTGGCTCGGCTCCGCGCGTGAATTCTTCTATCCCTCTTTTTCCAACAAAATCAAGGTTCCGTCCCGAGATCCTTCTCTATCTTGAAGCCCACGATTTCGTCGTGCTCGGCCTGGCTCATACCGTCGAAGATCTTGAGCCTACCAGCAGGCATCCCCGCTTCCTTGATCTGTTCCGCGTAATGGGCTTGCATAAGTTCCTCTCGCTTTGGAAGCACCTTTCCAGTCATGAAGCTGCGTCCCTTCTTGATGCCCTTGATGCTATCGTCGATGTTCTTCACGACATAGAGCTTCTTGCTAATGACGCTTAGCAAGAAGAGGCTTACTAGCACCCCGGCTGCAAGCAAGGCGTAGAGCACGATGTACACGGCAGGGATGAGAAAGCCCGCCTGCTCGGACATGTTCTCCCCGGTGAGATAGTTCATCGACGGGATCAAGGATATGCCGAGCGTGACCAGCCCGATAAGGCTGAACGCGAGAAATATCCCCAATTTCTTTTTTTGCTCTAGCAAGTCTTTGATATTCAGCATCACGTGCACGCCCGATGAGCCGATACGCCTAACCGGATTGACTCGGGAGAAACATCCCGGGCGCAGCTATATCTGTTTTACGGAAAGACCGCGGTCTTGGTGGACGGGACGGGTTCGAGACCAGGTTGCCCCCGGACCGCGGCAATACGACGCTATCGTCGCTATGATTGCCTATTAAAAATGGACAGCCGTTTTTCTGGAGAAAAAAAAGAATCACGAAAGCAACAGGAGCCGGCTGGCTCAGCCTTCGAGTTCCTCGCGTACCAGCTCGGTGAGCGTTCGGAACTTGATAGCATCAGGGAGGGGACCAGTAACCTTGAGATCACCAGCCATGTACGCGCTCGTCGCGTCTGTCTCGCCTGAGAGGACGCCGACGGCGACGTCGCTGTTCATTGAAAGGGTGATATCAGGGGTGCCTTGCTCCCCGTCTTGTACATCGAATTTCCCCCCCTTGATGTTCATTGTAACCTTGGGGCCATTCGTGACGTTGAAGAGCAAGACGCGATCCCATCCTTCAATTTCGTCCTGGATTTCTTCGCTATTGTTCGCAATATCAGCCAGTACCTTGAAAAAATCGAGAATATCTTCGATTCCGAATTCTCCATTTTCTATCTTTTCTGCGAGTTCAGCCTTGTCCATCTTATTCACCAGTTACGGAATATCGCTGATGCGTTCTTGGAGCATTCGGCTCGTGGTCGTTAATTTCTCTCCTCGGTGAATGCTCCAATTGCGATGATCCTAGCTTGCTTTGGGTGTTAAAAAATATAGTGTCAAACTTGGCTCCGAACCCCGTCATCGCGTCTGTTTCCCTATATAGGTCTACTCGATTCTAGAAAAATCGTCACGTGGCGCGCTGCGTCCCCGCTTTTCATCTTGTATGCTTATTTATCGATTATTCATGCTAAATGTTGCTTCCAGGATGCGATCGATCCGGCCTTGCATAGAACAATAATTCAAATTGAGTTAGAAGGAGCCATGTTCTACCTTGAAAGGAGTGGCCGGGAATCTTGGCACGCATGACCATGTTTACTATGTAAAAGGTCAAAAGAATCGCACCATCAATCATAATCACAAAAGGTGCACGTGCCCATGTCATTCAAGGAGAAGGTCACCAGTCTGCAGGCCTACGACCCGAAGGAGATTGAACGCGAGATATATCTCTGGTGGGAAAAGGACGGCTACTTTCGACCGGAAAAGCAGCGCGAGCTCGGCCTCGTGAAGCCAACCTCACCACGCTTCTGCATCACCCTGCCACCACCCAACATCACGGGGCAGCTGCACCTCGGCCACGCGCTCACAATCGCGATCGAGGATCTCATGACGCGATACGAGCGATTGCAGCAAAGGGAAACGCTCTTCGTGCCTGGATCCGATCACGCTGGTATCGCCACTCAAAATGTCGTTGAGCGCGAGCTGAACAATCAAGGCATCAAGCGCAAGGAACTCGGCAGGGAAAAATTCATCGAGAAGGTCTGGGAATGGAAGAAGAAATACCACGCGCGCATCACCGAACAATCCAAGAGGCTCGGCATGTCGTGCGATTGGACCCGCGAGCGGTTCACGCTCGACAATGATCTCTCCCGTGCCGTTAGGAACGCCTTCGTGACCATGTTCAAGCGGGGGCTCATCTACCGGGGAAAGTACCTGGTCAACTGGTGTCCCGGCCGCTGCGAGTCCGCCATCTCCGACCTGGAATCCATACCGGACGAGGAGCAAGGTCATCTGTGGTACCTCAAGTACCCGATCGTGAGCAAGACGTTCAAGAAACCCGCGGGCGAGTGGGGCTCCGGGTCCTGGGCGAAGGGCGCGACAGAGTTCATCGAGGTCGCCACGACCCGGCCCGAGACGCTTCTCGGCGACAGCGGCGTTGCGACGCACGAGAAACACCAGAAGTACGGCAAGTTCATCGGCAAGAAAGCCATCTTGCCAGCGATCGGCCGCGAGATCCCGATATTCGCCGACCACCTCGTCGACCCGGAGTTCGGCACAGGAGCCGTCAAGGTCACGCCCGCGCATGATCCGGCTGACTACGACATGGGAGCCCGACACAATCTCGAATTCATAACTGTCATGGACGAGAAGGGAACGATGGTGCCCGGGCTAACGGGCAAGTATGCCGGCATGGATCGTTTCGAATGTCGCAAAGCAATCGTGGAGGATCTCAAGAAAGAAGGGCTTCTCCTCAAGATCGAGGATTACACGCATAGCATCTTCCGATGCCAGCGCTGCGAGACGATCGTGGAGCCGCGCATATCGACCCAGTGGTTCGTCAAGACCAAGTCCCTCGCCGAGAAAGCCATAGCCGCCGTGCGGAGCGGGGAGAGCAAGATCGTTCCCGAGCGGGAGGAGAAGCGATATTACCAGTGGATGGAGAACATCAAGGACTGGTGCATCAGCCGGCAGCTGTGGTGGGGCCACCGCATCCCCGTGTGGTATTGCTCCAGCGGCCACCAGGTGTGCGAGCTGGATGTCCCGAAAAAGTGCCCGGAATGCGGTGACACGAAACTCGTGCAAGATGAGGACGTGCTCGATACCTGGTTCTCATCGGGCCTCTGGCCGTTCTCCACGCTCGGCTGGCCAGACGAGCAAAATCCCGACTTCAAGCGCTTCTACCCGACGAACACCAGGGAAACAGCCTATGACATTTTATTTTTTTGGGTCGCCCGGGAGATGATGATGGGCTGCGAGCTCACGGGAAAGGCCCCCTACTCGTTCATCTACCTCCACGGCATCATCCGGAACGAGGACGGTAAAAAAATAAGCAAATCCATGCCGAACGTCGAGAAATACGACCCGCTCAACATCATTGCTGACTGGGGCGCCGACGTGCTCCGTCACACGCTCGTTTCAAACACGGTGCCAGGCATGGACGTCAACATGGACTTCCGCCAGCTAGACGCGTCGAAAAAATTCTGCAACAAGGTCTGGCAGTCGACGAAGTACGTCCTCGGGAACGTCGGGAGCGACGAGAACATTCCTAAATTTGACAAGAAATATCCTGTGAAGAAATTACAACTGGCAGACAAGTGGATATTGTCCCGTCTCAACAAGCTCGTCAAGCTTGCAACCGATCTCAACGAGCAGCACGATTACATGAACGCCATCCGGGAGATCAAGAGCTTCTTCTGGGACGAGTTCTGTGATTGGTACATCGAGGCGACCAAGGTGCGCTTGTATAGCGAGGCCGAGACCGACAAGGTCACCCCCAAGGCGGTGCTGCTACACGTGCTCGAGGCATGCCTCGTCATGATGCACCCGGTCATGCCACACCTCACGGAAGCGCTGTGGCAAGTGCTGCCCGCATCTGCCAAGAAGGGTCCCGCCATCATCGTAGCTAAGTGGCCAGAATTCACCAAGTCGCTCGTGAACGACGATGCGGAGGATGGATTCAAGCTCGCCATGGACATCGTGAAGGCGGTCCGCAGCGTGCGAACGGACTTCAATGTCCCGCCTGGCGCGAAGATACCGCTCGTCGTGGACGCGGGGGACAACACGTCCCTCGTCGAAAGTGCCAGGAACGAGATCGTCGCCCTCGCACGCATCGACCCGGGGAAGATGCGCATCGGCGTGAAGATCGACCCGCCCGCGCATTCCGGGAGGCTCGTCTTGCAAGGGATCACGGCATACTTGCCGCTCAAAGGCTTGATCGACATCGAGAAGGAGAAAGCGAGGCTATCTGGTGAAATCGCAAAAACCGAAAAGTTCACAGAGAACTGCCGTAAAAAACTCGCCGGGCCGTTCTCAGAGAAGGCGGCGCCCGAACTCGTCAAGCAAGAGCGGGAGAAACTCGCGGGTTACGAGGAAAAACTCGCCCGTCTGCAGGAGCAACTCAATATGCTCCGCTAGCCAGGCACATGGTTATTAAGCCTTACCCATACTAGTAACACGAATACGGCACGATTCCACTAAACAACGACGGCGAGACCACTCGTGTTCGGGCCTCATCCATCCAAAGACATAACGGGCAGCACGTCATCGATACTTAAGGGCAAGACGATTTGCATGTGCTTGACCGGCTCGGTAGCCGTCATGACCGCGCCGATCATCGCGCGCGAGTTCATGCGACTCGGCGCGGAGGTTGTGTGTGTTATGACGAAGGCAGCAACCCAGCTCATCGATCCGGCGCTCATGTACTGGGCGACGGGTAACCCGTGCATAACGACCCTCACGGGCGCCGTGGAACACGTGCAGATCGCCGGGAACAGGGCAAAAACGGCGGATATCGTTCTCGTGTGCCCTGCGACCGCCAACACGATTTCCAAGATCGCCGCAGGGATCGACGACACCCCGGTCACGACCGTCGTCACGACCGCGTTCGGCTCTGGTCTCCCCATCGTGATCGTGCCGGCCATGCACGAGCAGATGTACCACCATCCCATCCTCGAGGAAAACATTCTCAAGCTCAAGCGCCTGGGCGTCGAGTTCGTCGGCCCCCGTATGTCCGAGGGCAAGGCGAAGATAGCAAAGATCGACGAGATCGTCAACCGCTGTCGCGACATCATCATCCAGAACCCCGAGTTGAAGAATCACAAGTTCTTGCTCACGGTCGGCGCGACGCGGGAATACATCGACCGGGTACGATTTATCAGCAACCCGAGCAGTGGAAAGATGGGAATGTCCATCGCGGAAGAGATTGTCGCCCGTGGCGGCACCGTGACAATCATACACACGAAAGGCGTCCCAGACCCGCCACTAAGCAACAACGTGCGGACCATCGAGGTTACCTCGACGAGGGAACTGCTCGATGCCACGATGAAGGAACTCAAGGACTGCAAGTACCAATTCTTCATCAGCGCCGCCGCGGTCTCGGACTTCCGCCCGGGAGAGGTGTTTGACGAGAAGGTGTCGTCGCAGAACGAGCTCGTTGTGAAACTTGTCCCGAATCCCAAGATCATCAAGGAGGTCAGGAAAGCGTACCCGGGCATATTCATCGTCGCGTTCAAGGCCGAGGTGCCCAAGACGCCGGACGAGATGATCGAGAAGGCCTACGCCGCCCTCAAGTCGTCGGACGCGGATTTCATCGTTGCCAACGACGTGGGTCGTCCTGACACGGGATTCGACTCGCCGACGAACGAGGTCTACATGATCGACAAGGAGAAAAACGTGTTCCACGAGCCATTGCAGACCAAGCGGCTGATCGCGGTCAAGCTCGTCGATAAGATTATGGAGACCTATCGTGGCAAGGAATTCGAGAAGAAGAAAGGAAAGTGAGTGATACAACCAATGGAAACAGAAAAAAAGGAACATGCCTACCAGATCATCGGCGTTGCCATGTGCATCTGGCTGGCTGCCGTGTTCATCTACGACTGGCGGTTCATGCTGTATTTCTCGTGCTTCTCGTTCGCCATCATGGCCGTCGGGATGCTGGCCAAGCTGCACAATTACTACCTGAACCTGTTCACCGTTTCTTACCTGATCGTGAGTGTCTACTTGCTCGCGCGGCAAGCGCTGTGGGTGGCGCAATATGGCGTCGCCGCGGATTACACGTATCTAATAGCAAATCCAGATCCGCTTTCTAAAGTTGCCCCGTGGTGGATCCATGTCGTCATGCACGGGATTCCAATCCCGCTCGTGTTCCTCATCATGGCCGAGAAGAAGATCGCGGTCGACTGGAAGAAGTTCGCGATCATCGCTATCATCCTCGTCGCGTGGAGCTATACGATGGACGGATACAGGTTCATCCTTATGCCCGACTTCTGGATCGCCTACCCGCTGGGGATCCCCTTGACCGTCGTCTACTTGTACGTGTACAACAAGTGGATCCGCCCGAAGCTGCTCGCCGGGGCCCAGGCGGCCGAGAAGGCGCAAGCGACAGAGCAATCCCGGAAATAATAAATCCCACCTTCCATGAATTTACACACCAGAAAAAGTGAACAACCATGCCTGGCAGTCATGGATCCCTTACAAAAGCAGGAAAGGTCCGCGGTCAAACGCCCAAGGTGGAATCCCACGCTGTTCAGAAGAAAATCCCTCGCGTGCGGAATTTCAAGCACTTCACGCAGCGCGTGCTGTCAAGCAATTTTGCAGGCCAGCCTGACAGCCTCGGTGCCATCAAGGCGAAGCGCGCGGCGGCACCGAAGTTCAGCGAATAGAATTCATTCGATACATCTCCCTACCTTCTCGGTTTTCTTGATCTTACTGGACTTTCAAAGATATCCCTTATATGCTTTCCCAACAAAGGCTTTTACCGAATCAACAAGGCGTATCCCTACGTGTCTCAACTACAAGGTTGATAATTCTTTGCCATCATAAATA
>Ga0172366_10000038_pt1 | contig 66271 bp, 62 predicted proteins | sample LakKivSesite69cm_FD_114533 | JGI IMG/M metagenome (GOLD analysis project Ga0172366, IMG submission 114533) | Sediment microbial communities from Lake Kivu, Rwanda - Sediment site 69cm | ecosystem: Environmental > Aquatic > Freshwater > Lake > Sediment | place: Rwanda: Western Province, Lake...
TGGAGCGCTTCGAGCTGTTCATCAATGGCTGGGAGTTCGCGAACGCGTACTCCGAGCTGAACAATCCAGTGGAGCAGGAGCAGCGGTTCCGCGAACAGGACAGGTTGAAGCAGGAAGGGAACGAGGAGGCACACCCGATAGACGAGGACTACGTGCACGCGCTCGAACTCGGCATGCCCCCGACCGGGGGGCTCGGGATCGGGATCGACAGGGTCGCGATGCTTCTGACCAACTCGCAGTCGATCAAGGAAGTCATACTGTTCCCGCACATGAAGCCGGAAGCGGTCTGATGGGGTCCGCGGTCGGCGTCCCAGACCGACTGTTAATACGGAACATCACTCCCCCGGATCTCGACGCACTGGTTGACGCGCAGAACAGGATCTTCGAAGACTACGTGGTCCCGGTGCGCTCGACCCGAGCATTCTTCGAGGACTTCATGAAATCCGTTGGGGGCGACCTGCGGAACGTGTTGGCCGCCTACGACGACGACCAGATTGTCGGATATGTGAATCCGGTCCAGGACCGGAAGAAAGGATGGATCGGGGGCATCGGCGTCCTGCCCTCCTATCGCGGAAAAGGGATAGGCACGCGCCTGATGGCGGCCGCAGAACGCCAGCTCGGGGACAGGGGCGTGGACGAGGTCCACCTTGAGGTGATCGAGGCCAATCAGAGGGCGGAGAGGCTCTACGAACGGTTGGGATACCGGCCGGCGAGGAAGCTCCTGTGCGCGGAGGGCAGACCCGTGAGATTCGCAGGCTACGGGGAGGCCCCCGTGAGAGCGACCCTAGCCGAGATCCTGCCTCTTCACGAGAGATCGTACGCTGATGCGTGCTGGCAGAGGAGAAAGCCGGAATCGGTCATCCATTCCTCTCGGGCGGCAGAAGCGTACCGGGTTGACGGCGGATTCGTCATGGTCAGGACCGTGGAGACGAGCGGGTTCATTCCGTTCCTTGGCGTCCTCCCGGATAAGAGGCGAGAGGGGATCGGCACATCACTGGCGAAGTTCGCGCTGACGAGACTCCATGAACTGGGGGCGTTCAAGGCCTCCATCTTCAACGTCGAGGAGAACGAGCCAGATCTTAGGATGATCGACATGTTCGATTTCAAAGTTACGATGAAGCAGATCGAGATGAAGAAGACACTCTGAGCCGTGGGGGTTTACCCTGGAAATTCATAAATAACGAATGCGTTCTCGGAGGGGGAAGATGGCAGAGGAAATCGTCAGGGTCGAGGGGCTCCAGAAGTATTATCCGCCGGACACGAAAGCCGTGGACGGCGTAACATTCGACATCGACAAGCCCAAGATATTCTCTCTCTTGGGGCCTAACGGAGCAGGCAAGACCACGACCGTGGAGATACTGGAAGGTCTCAGGACCCCCAGCGGAGGGAACGCATATGTCTTCGACGTCGACGTCACGAAGGATTATGGTCCGATCAGGAACAAGGTCGGCACCCTTCCGCAGAACTTCGAGCCGTTCGACGAGCTGAAGCCACCAGAGGCGATCGGCTACTGGGCCGGGCTTTTCGGGGTGTCGTTCACCCCGAAGGACATCAACAGGATGCTAGAACGTGTCGGCCTGAATGACAGGAAGAACGTCACCTCGAGGAAGCTTTCGGGAGGAGAGAAGAGGAAACTCGGCATCGCCCTCTCTCTCGTGAATGACCCGGACCTGCTCTTCCTCGACGAACCAACGACCGGGCTCGATCCCAAGGCGAGACGGGACCTCTGGGCCATGATTGGCGAAGTCCGGAAGAACGGTGCGACCGTCTTCCTGACGACACACTACCTCGATGAGGCTGAGAAACTCGCGGAGGACGTCGCCATAATGCACAAAGGCAAGATGATCGCCCGAGGAAGTCCGCAGGAGCTCGTGACCAAGTACGGCAAGATGACAGTCGTGGTCCTGGTCGGGGTGGGCGAGGCGGGCCTGAAGGAGATAACAAGGCGGGGCATCACCGCCACAATGGAGCCTGACGGGGACGTGCTGGTCCCGGTATCCGACCCCGCCGAGATGAGGACTGTCTTCGCGAAGCTGTCATCGATAGAACTCAAGGTCAAAGACATGTACACGAGAAGACAGAGCCTGGAGGATGTCTTCCTCGGCCTGGTCGGCTCCAAGATGGAGGAGGGGGTGCTTCGCGCATGAACCGGATCCTCGTAGATCTGATAGCGGCGGGCAGGCAGTATCTCAGGTCGCGGATGGGAGCTTTCTTCACGTTCGTTTTCCCGATACTGCTAGTTCTGCTGTTCGGGGCCATATTCACCGCGACGTCGTCGGGGAAGGTCACGCTTCCCGTTCAGAACCTGGACGAAGGGGTCTATGGCAATGAGTTCCTGCAGCATCTCAACGAGACCGGCATCGTGACAGTCGAGATGATCCCCACTGATGCGAACCTGACCCAGTACTGGAGCGACCATTCCCTGACGATAGCGCTCTACATTCCGCAGAACTTCACCGACCATGTGATCGCTGCGCAAGGCATGACTCAGGGAAGCGCCAACGTGACTCTCTACGGAGATCCGTCGCAGTCGACGACGGGCGTGGCACAGGCGGCCGTCTCAGCCGTGGCAGTCAGGATGAACTACATCCTGAACTTAGCGATTCCGTACATCGGCTCGAGCATGCAGAATCCCCCAGCACAAGCTAGTTTCGTCTTCATGGACTTCTTCATACCGGGCGTCGTTGGAATGACCGTGATGACGAACTCCCTCTTCAGCATGACCTCGATATGCGCCACCTACAGAAACCGGAGCTATTTCAAGCTCCTGGCGACGACCAAGTTGAAAAGACATGAATGGCTGCTGTCGCACTTCATCCTCTACTCTCTGTTGATGTACGCGTCGCTCATAACGACGTTCGTGGTCGGCAAGCTGGCTTTCAACCTGACTGCGGTCCTGACACCCACGGCCTTCCTGCTGATACCTGCCGGAGCGTTCCTCTTCGTTTCGCTTGGGATGCTCGTGGGCAGCGCGGTTAGAGACCCGGAATCGGCGGTCGCAATCGCCAATGCGATCGGATTCCCGATGATGTTCCTGTCTGGGTCCTTCTTCCCAATCGAGTCGTTCCCACATTATCTGCAGGCCGTGGCGAGGGCGCTTCCGCTGACATATCTCAACGACGGACTGCGGGACACGATGGTGAACGCGAACACAGCCGGGGCCCTCGTGAACCTCGGAGTAGTCGTGATCGTTGGGCTCGTCATCGCACTGCTAGCAAGCAGACTGATGTCGTGGAAGGAGAAGTGAGCGGCCCTCCATCGTGAGCGTTCACGAAGCGTCGAACATGACAACAAAGGCGGGCCGGGCGAAGCTATCGAAATGAGGGCCTATTGTGACCTGCACTGGGCGTACTTCTCGTCCGCCTGCCACTTCTTGTTTACCCAGTCCTGAAGCTTCTGGATGTCCGGTTCCTTCATGTGGCGGAACCTTCCCTGAATCTTCAGGTACTCTGAAACGGGCGTCATCTTGGGTTTCCGGTTGATCGTGATCTTGCCGTTCTCGCACTCATAGAGCGTCCACATGCCGGTGTCGACCGCGAGCTTCGCGACCTCGATCGTCTTCGCGGTGTCGTGCCTCCAGCCCGTCGGGCACGGCGTGAAGATCTGGATGTACCTGAACCCCTTGATCTTCTTGGCCTTCTCGAACTTGTTGATGAAATCCTGGATGTGGCCGACCGAGGCCGTCGCGACATACGGAACGTTGTGAGCCATCATGATCTGCGGCATGTCCTTCTTGAAGTTCGCTTTGCCCGCCTTGACCTTGCCGACGGGCGTAGTCGTGGTCCATGCGCCGAATGGTGTGGACCCCGACCTCTGGATCCCTGTGTTCATGTACGCCTCGTTGTCGTACATGACGTAGAGGATGTCCTCGTTCCTCTCGGCAGCACCCGAAAGAGCCTGGATGCCTATATCTGCGGTCCCGCCGTCTCCGGCGATGCCCATCACGGTGGTGTCGTCCTTTCCCCTCACCTTCAGCGCGCGCTTCATCCCTGTCGCGCACGCGGCGGTGTTCTCGAACGCGACATGGTGATACGGGATCTTCCACGATATCAGCGGATAAGTCGCGCTGAAGATCAACAGACAGCAGGCTGGGGTCACCGCGACCGTGTCCTTTCCCAGGATCTTGATGAGGTTCCTGGCAGCGATGGCCGCCCCGCAGCCCGCACAAGCGGTGTGCCCTCTGGTGAATAGTTCCTCGTCGGGCATCTCCTTCAGCTTCATTGCTCCACCCCCCTGGTGCCCATCCAGGTGATGTCCTTTCGCGCCCTGCCGGTCTTCGCAGCCTCGAGAATCCTGTCGTACATGAACCGGATATCGGCCAGGGACACGTCCCTTCCGCCCAGGCCGCCTATGAAGTTCATCGCCGGGACGTTGAGACCATACGCAGCGCTCTTGTACTCTATGAACGACGGTCCGGAGACCCCGTACGAGACGGCCCTGTCGAAAACCCCGACGGCCCTGGTCTTCTCGGCGATCTTCCTGATCTGCTCCACGGGGTACGGTCTCCAGAACCTGAGCTTGATCAGGCCGACCTTCTTGCCCTCCGCGCGCATGTCGTCGACGACTTCGTGCGCGGTCGAGCTCGCGGTCCCGAGAGTGATCAGTACGGCGTCCGCATCGTCGGTCTTGTACGGGTCGATCATTCCGCCGTGGTTCCTTCCGAACTGCTTGGCGAACTGCGCGTTCACCTCTTCGATGACACTGGGGGCGGCCCTCATGGCCTTGTCCATCGCGTATCTGGCCTCCATCATGTACTCCGGAGGCGTGAACACCCCGACGTCGTAGACGTCGTCCGGGTCGATTATCGGTCCGGGAGGAACATACTTCGGCAGGAACTTGTCCGCCTCCGCCTGGTCCATCAGGTCGACGGGCTCGACGGTATGGGACAGGATGAAAGCGTCGAGGCCGACAGACATCGGCAACGCCACCCGCTTGTCCTCGGCTATCTTGAACGCCTGGAGGATCATGTCCTGGACCTCCTGGTTGTTGTCGCAGAACACCTGTATCCAGCCCGAGTCGCGCTCCGGCATGATGTCGTTGTGTTCGACCCAGATGTTGATTGGCGCCGCAATCGCCCTGTTCACCACCGCCATCACCACCGGCAGCCTCATGCCGGATGCGATGGGCAGGATCTCGTGCATCAGAGCCAGGCCCTGAGACGACGTCGCCGTGAAAGCCCTCACGCCGGTCGAGCTGGCCGATACGGTGGTGCTCATCGCGGTGTGCTCGCTCTCGACCTCGACGTACTCGCAGTCGAGCTCACCGTTGTTGACGAACTCGGAGATGTGCTCCACTATGAACGTCTGCGGCGTGATCGGATACGCGGCGCAGGTGTTGATCCTGCTCCTCATCGCCCCGTAAGCCGCTGCGTAGTTCCCCGTTACCATCTTCTTAGCCATTCTTGTCACCTCACCATCTTGATGGCCTCGGCGGGGCACTCGTTGGCGCAGATCCCGCAGCCCTTGCAGTAGTCCAAATCAAAACTCATCTTGCCGTCCTTCCGGTCTATGCATCCCTCCGGACAGTAGAACCAGCAGAAGTTGCACATAGTGCACTTCTCCTTGTCGTACTCCGGCCTGAAGACCCTCCAGCTGCCGGTCTTATTCTCCTTGAAGGAGCCCGGTCCGACGAGGCCGGCCTCGGTCTTCATGGGGACGCCCGCGACCCCGAGAGGCAGCTCGTTCACGTCGGGCAGCCACTTCTTGGCCGTCTTGAGCTGCCGGTGGCCGTGGGACTCGCCCAGGACGGCCCTCTCGTAGGCGACCCGTGCGGCCTTCGCGTTCAGCTCCCCGACCTTGGGTCCGAGCCTGTCGCCGAAGATCTGCATGATCCCCCTCTCGACTGATTCGATCTTGACGAGCCCTGTCACTTTGGCAATCGCGCCGAGTATAGCCGAATTCGTGGCCGGCTGTTTCAGGACCTCGAGCGCCACGCTCGTGGCGTCGACCGTCGCGAGCTTGACGTCAATCCCGACATCGATCTCCTCGGGCTTCTTCGTGGAGTTGACGACGACCATCCCGCCCTTCTGCAGGCCCTCGACCACATTGACGGACTCGATGAGCCCCTCGTCGAGGACCACAACGAAATCGGGCTCGTAGACCTGCGTCTTCCTGTAGATCCTCTTGTTGTCTATCCTTGTGAATGCAAGCACCGGTGCGCCACGCCTCTCAGCTCCGAAAAACGGGAACGCGGTGGCATAACCACCCTCTTGGAAGGCTGCGCTGGCGAGTGCCTGCGCCGCCATGACCGCGCCTTGGCCGCCGCGGCCATGGAATCGTATCTCATGCATGCTATTCCTCGCTGTTCTTTTGTATGGTTGAATTAGGTTTAAGGCTTTCCAAGCCAACGGCCAGAGTGTCACTCGAGGCCCGGCTTAGGAAAGGGGGCTTCGAGCATCGGACATATCGCGAAGCAATTGGGTGATATCCGACTTTTCGGATGCCCGAATTGACTGGTATCGACTAGCCGTCAGAGACGGTGAAGGTCACCAAGTCCGAGGCACCTCGCCATGGAACTGAGGGGCGTCGTCGCTCCATTCCGTTCCAAGCCCCGAATCAGGACAGCGGTCTCCTTATAATCCCATATGTATCGAGCGAATGCGTCCGGTGGAGGAGCAAACCTTTTTGGAGCCGACAAAAGATTTGTCCCCCAGGAATGACGAAGAAACAGTCGGAAGGGATGAGCCTCCGCGTCGCGCGCGCGCACCACCAATCGGAGGTCGGTCTCGGGAGAGCGAGGATCGACTCGGTCACACGAAGGGACCTTGGGGTCGATGTCGGTGGCATAATCGAAATCGTTGGAAAGAAGAAGACAGCGGCTAAGATATTCCGGGCCGCTCACGAAGACGAGGGCCTGGGAATCATCCGCATAGACGGCATGATCAGGGGAAACGCCGGGGTCTCCATAGGGGAGAAGGTGATCGTGAAGAAGGCGGACGCCCAGATCGGCCAGAAGATCGTAGTGGCGCCGAAGATACCCCAGGGGAAGAGGGTCAGATTCGGGCAAGGCGTTGAAGGGCTCTTCAAGAAGGGCTTGCTGAACAGGGCGCTCGTGAAGGGGGACGAAATCGTCATTCCGAATATCGCGCTCATGAGCGGCTTCCTCCCGTTCGTGGTCGTCTCCACCACCCCCACTGGGATCGTCCAGGTCACAGAAGCCACCGAGCTCTCGGTGAAGACGGAGCCCGTCGAGGTCACCCAGCTGGAGAGGCCATCCGTGACCTACGAGGACATCGGAGGGCTCGAGGAAGAGCTTCAGAGGATCAGAGAGATGATCGAGCTCCCTCTCAAGCATCCGGAGGTGTTCTCGAGGCTGGGGATAGACCCGCCAAAGGGGGTCCTCTTGTACGGCCCGCCTGGGACCGGGAAGACCCTGATCGCGAGAGCTGTGGCGAACGAGGCGGGTGCCAACTTCTACTCGATCCAGGGCCCGGAGATCATGAGCAAGTTCTACGGCCAGAGCGAGGAGCGGCTCAGGGAGATCTTCACGGAGGCCGAGAAGAACGCGCCCTCAGTCATCTTCATCGACGAGCTCGACTCGATTGCCCCCAAGCGGGACGAGGTCCATGGAGAGGTCGAGCGGAGGATAGTCGCCCAGCTCCTCACCCTGATGGACGGCCTCACCACGCGCGGGTACGTCATCGTCATCGCGGCCACGAACAGGGACGAGGCCATCGACCCGGCGCTGCGCAGGCCTGGCAGGTTTGACCGCGAGATCGAGATCGGCGTGCCGACCGTGCCCGGAAGACAGGAGATACTCCAGATCCACACTCGCGGCATGCCGCTCGAAGAAGGCGTGAAGCTCGAACACATCGCGAAGATAACCCACGGTTTCGTGGGGGCTGACCTGGCGTCGCTCGCTCGGGAAGCCGCGATGAAGTCCCTCAGGAGATACCTGCCTGAGATCGACCTCGAGAAGCCCATCCCTACCGAGGTCCTCGAGAAGATGAAAGTGACCCCGGGAGACTTCACGGAGGCGCTCAAGGAGATCGAACCGAGCGCGATGAGGGAGGTGTTCGTCGAGGTCCCGCGCGTCAGCTGGGATGATGTCGCGGGCCTGGACGAGGTCAAGAAGGAACTCCATGAAGCGATCGAGATGCCACTAGAGGAGCCGGAATCGTTCACCAGGATGGGCATCAGCCCGCCGAGGGGCGTCCTTCTGTTCGGAGCACCGGGGACTGGAAAGACCCTCATCGCACGCGCAATCGCGAACGAGTCGAAGGCCAACTTCATCTCGATCAAGGGCCCCGAGATAATGTCCAAATGGGTCGGCGAGAGCGAGAAGGCCGTCCGCATGATCTTCAAGAAGGCGAAGCAGGTATCGCCGTCAATCGTGTTCTTGGATGAGATAGACTCCATCGCCCCGAGGAGGGGCGGAAGCTATGACTCCGGCGCGACCGAGAGGGTGGTGAACCAGCTCCTCACATCCATGGACGGTCTGGAGGACATGGAGAATGTCTTCGTAATAGCTGCCACGAACCGTCCCGACATGGTGGACCCCGCGCTCCTCAGGCCCGGGAGGTTCGACAAACTGATGCTGATCCCAGTGCCTGACGAGAAGGCCCGGCTCAAGATACTTCAGGTCCACACCAAGAACATGCCACTGCACAACGTCGACCTGCCTGCCCTTTCGATGAAGCTCGATGGCTACGTCGGGGCGGACATCGAGAACCTGTGCCGCGAGGCCGCCCTGTGCGCACTCAGGAAAAGCAAGACCGCCAGCAAGGTCACTCAGGAGCATTTCGACGAGGCTCTGGCTCAGATCAAACCGTCGACGGACTCGGAGACCATCAGGTTCTACGAGACTCTGTTCCGGCAGATGAAGACCGCAATATCTAAGAAGACCAAGGATGATTTGACCTTGGGCTATTACAGATAGCTGGAGATGGGATGTCAATGCGCAAATTCATCACTGAGCTGAAGGGAAAAACCGTGATGACAAACGATGGCCAGATCCTCGGAATGATCGAGAACTTCTTGGTGGACACGAAGACCGGTGCGATTCAGAACGTCCTTGTGATCCCGGCCGAGGATGTCGAGCCGAGGTTGTTCAAGACGGACGCACAGGGACGGCTCGTTCTGCCATTCAGCGAGATGAAGGCGGTACGAGACGTAGTCGTCATGAGCGTCGCGTAACCGCACTCGGCAGAAAGGCGAGCTCGGGCTGCCACGCTACTTCTTCTGCCTTCGATCCTTCTCGTTAAGGATCCTCTTGATTAGCTCGGCTTTTGTGCCGTCGGAGCCGATGCCTAGCGAGTCGCATATCGACTCGACCTCCACCTTCCGCATGACCTTCAGCGAGCCCTTTGTCATGCTAGCGAGGGCCTTGAGCGCCTCCTGCTTCTCGCCGACCACTTCTTCTCCGGGCGGAGCTGGCTCAGCTCTGACCGGCCCGACGCCTTTCGCCTTCTCCTCCATCCTCCTGGCGTTGTCGGCAGCGTCCTGAAAATCGGGGGACAGTCGCAGGGCCTCAAGAAATGCGGCTTTGGCCTCCTCGTGCTTCCCGAGTCTCTCGAGGACGATCCCTTTGTTGTTGTACGCCTCCGCTGTCGGCTCGACCTTCAGGGACTGGTCAAACGTCCTCAGGGCGTCGGCGAGGAGGTCTATCGACAGCTGACAAAATCCCTTGTTGGTCAGCGCCACAGCGGTCGGGCACATGACCGACGACTCCTCGAAGCATGCGATTGCCTCGCGGATCCGGTCGACCTTGTACAATATGCATCCTCTGTTGTTCCAGGCGGCGTGGTTGTTCCTCTGGAGCCTGATGGCCTTGTCGAACTCCGTGCTCGCCCCTTCGATCTCCCCTGCGCGAAGGAGCAGGATGCCGCTGTTGTTGAACCCCTCTGACTGGTCCAGTGGCATCGCCTTAGTCTTCTCGAAGCTCTCCATCGCCCCCGCGTCTCCCAGCGACAGCCGCAGCAGCCCCTGGTAGTTGTGCAACGCGGCGAGATCCTCCATCGCGAGCGCGCGCTGCACGTCCTCAAGGGCCTGCTTCACATCGTCCCTCGAGCCTGCCTCGAGCGAAGCAGCGGCCAGCGCCTGCCAGCATGTCTCCGAGGCCCTCAACATCTCGCTGACCTTGGCCGACCTATCGGTCTCTCCCATCTCCTGGAGGAGCCTCTGCAGGTTGAACATGGCCGAGAGATGGCTCGGGTCCGCCGTGAGCGCGTGCTCGTACGTCTTTGCCGCAGCCTCGAACTTCCCCAGCTGATACAGGACGTTCCCGGCGGCGGTGAGGAGCGAGGGGTTCTCGCCCTCGAGCCTGAGCGACTTGCCCAGGTAGTCGAAGGCCTCGTCGCTCTTGCCGAGCAGGAACAGGAGTTCACCCTTGTCACCGTAGAGCTCCTCCGCGAGTTCTTCGACCTTCTCGTCGAGGACCCGTGCGACAGCGTCGTCGGACATCCGCTTCTCGGCCTCTGCCGTTTCGGTCAACCTGGCAGCCTCGCTGGTGAATATGTCCTGCACCAGTCGCGGGACCTCGGTGAACTTCTGAGATATCTTCTTGGAGACTTCGTCCAGAGCGCGTCGCGCCTCGGCGTTGTCAGGATCCAGCCTCAGAGCCGCCTCGAAGCTCGCCTTCGCCGCGCTGATGTTGTTCGTCTTCCTGGCCGCGAGGCCTCTGAGGTACCAGCCCTTGGGCAGCTCCGGCCGTATCTGGGTCATCTGCGTGAATGCGTCGAACGCTTCCGGGTACCGGCCCAGCTCGTACAGCAGACTGCCCTTGTTCATCCACGCCTCGACATAATCGTGCTTGAGGTCGATTGCGCGGTTGTACGCGTCCAGGGCCTCGGTCAGCTGCCCGAGGCTGTGGAGGGTGGCGCCCCTGTTGTTGTGCACTTTCTCGAGCCTGTAGTTGATCCTGAGGACCATGTCGTAGGAATCGAGCGCCTCCTTGTATCTCCCAAGCCTGTGGAGAGTCGACCCCTTGTTGATCATCGCCTTCTGCATTGTCGGATTGTACTGCAGCGCCCTGTCGTAGCAGACGATCTCCTCAGTATAGCGGCCGAGCGAGAACAGGCAGCTGCCGAGCGAGAACCACGTCTCGTCGCTGTCGGCCTTCAGGTCGAGAGCGTGCTTGTAGCATTCGAGGGCCTGCTCATGATACCCCATCTCGTCCAGCGTGTTCCCCTTCAGCCTCCACGGGACGTCGTAGTCGTCCTTGAGCATGATCGCCTTGTCGAACGCGTCAAGGGCGCGCATGTAATCCCTGTCCGCGAGAGCCCCGTAACCGTTCTTCATCGCCTCTTCTAGCTGCCGGTCCAGACCGGAGTCGACCACCGTCTTCACGCGCTCCTTCCAGAGCTCGGCTGCCTTGATGACCTCTTTGTCGAGGTCGAACCGCCTCAGAAGTGCGGCGAACTTCGTCCCATCAGCTAGGGCCACGTTGTTCGACGCGGCATACGCGCCAGCATCGTCCGCGATTTTCGCGACGGTGAAGACCAAGCCGGTCTCCGATTCCGACCGCTTCATGTAGGCGACGAGGCTCTCGACGTCTTGTTTGGATATCATCTCGTCGCCCCGGGAGATGAAGACCGCGTACTTCTTGCCGTCCGGACGGTGGACGCACTCCGCGATGAAGAATGCGCTCTTCGGCCTGCCCCTTGTTATCTTGAGCTCGAGGTAGCCGAGGACCGTCTCCGAGAGCCGGTAGAATTCCTGGTCGGACACGTCCTTGACGGCCTTGAGGATCTTCTCGTCCGAGCGCTCGCTGATGATCTTGTCGATCTCGACCATCAGGCCGCACCCCCTGAGATGGCCTTGAGCCACTTGGCAGCTTCCTTGTTGTTCGGGTCGAGCCGGACACTCTCCTCGAGGCATTTCCGGGCCTCGTCGACCCGCCCGACGGAATTCAGGGCGACGCCCTTCCTGCCGAGGGCGTATGAGTCGTCCTGAGAAAGCGAGAGGTACTTGTCGTACGATTCGATGGCCTTCTCGAACCTGCCCTTGTCCAGGAGGATGTCCGCCTTCATGAGCCACGCGGGCTCATCGTCGGGCTCGAGCACGGTGTACTTGTCTAGGCACTGCACGGCGGCCCCCCAACGCCCGAGGGCCTTCATCGTCTCCGCCTTCCCGAGCCAAGCACGGGGATCCTCTTCGTCGAGCTCGAGCGCGCGCGAGTAGCTCTCATCGGCTCCGTTCTGCCTCCCGTGCCCGAGCAGCACGTCGCCCATCGAGACCCATGCGTCGACGAGGTCGGGGTCCAGTGTGACCGCCTTGCTGAAGTACTGCACCGACGCGCCCCATTTGCCCTCTCTTTCCGCCACGACCCCACGCCAATACCACGCGGTGGGATCCTCACGGTGCTTCTCGTAGTATTCTCGAGTCTTAGCCGCGGCGTTCCGTATGTCCCCCTTCGCGACGAGCGATTCGATCAGGAGCAGGTGTCCCTCATCCAGCTCCGGGCTGGTGGCCAGGACCTCGTTGACCTTCTGAATCGCTCCGTCTATGTCCCCCGCACCGAGCGCCTCCCTCGCCGGGTCCAGGGGGCTGGGTCCTAGCTCCGGCTCCGCCTCGGGCTTGGGCGTCGCGGGCGGCCCCTTTTGCGGAGCTGCCGCAAGAGCTTGATCCGCTGTCGCTTTCTTGAATTCGGAAATCAGCTCGGAAATCTTCTTCTCCAGGTCTGGCCGGCTCGCGAGAGCCCTCTGGCTCTCTGCCTGAGCTGCCTCGGCGCTCCTCCTGAGCAGGCGGAGGGTCTCGATCTTGAGGTCGTGCGCGGGCATGTACTTCGCGTCCAGCGATATCGCCTTCGAGAAGCACTCGATCGCCTCCTCGGAGCGGCCGATGTCCCTCAGGATCCTGCCCTTCAGCACGTAAAGCTCCGGCCTTTCCACCTGGACAAGCATCTCGTCAAGCCTGGAGAGGGCCTCCATCTGGTTCCCGAGCATGAGGTGGGCTTTGGCGAGCGACTCGCCGATGATGTAATCATCAGGGAAGTGGGTGAGGGCGTCGGCGAGGCGCTCCTCCGCCTCGTTCCACTCCTCCGCGTCCATGCACAACAGCCCGAGGTTCCTTATCGATATGGAATAGAGGTCGTCGGACGGGATCACCTTGGCGAAGTATGCCTTGGCCCTCTGCACCAGGTAGCTCCCCCTCTCCTTTCGCCACTTCGCAGATGTGGTCCTGAACAGTATCCCCTTCGACGCGGCCCAGTAGACCACGCCAATCCTCACGTAGAGGTCGCTCATCGCTTCGAGGGGGTACATCTTCTCGGTCGCGTTGACCTTCTGGACGATCGTGGTGATGATGTCCGCTGCGTCTTCCGTGAGCATCAGCGCATTTCCGTCGGAGCGGAGTGGGATCCCGTAATGGGCGAGCACGGAATCGCAACGTATGTAGAAGCTCTGTAGTTCCTCGTGTGGCATCGCCTGGATGTTAAGGTCTCCGATGGCCTTTGGCAGGTCGGCCGAGGGCACATTGACAGTGTCTCCGCGGGTGCTGGGTCCCAGAGCGTATGCCCCTGAGCCCCTCGCCCTCAGCCTTGAGAAGACGCTCGGGCCTATCAGAACCGGGTTGAGGAAGAACTTGGGATCTTGGAAGCACGCATCTGCGCATGCGTCACAGACCAATGATTCCTCCTCGGAGGGACCGCCGCATCTCAGACAGGGCAAGAGAGGCCTCCCGATTGGTAGCGATGCCGGTTACCTGATATAAGAGTACCGCTACGGGGTTCACTGGATGCCGAGAGCCTTCGCCATGTAGGGACCGTTTCTCTCGTAGCCCATGCGCCTGTAGTAGTTCCTTGCGCCGATCCCGCTCGTCACCTCTATTCTCCGGTAACCTTCGGACTCGGCCCTCTCCTCGCATTTCTTGAGGAGTTTCTCTCCGAACCCGCGGTGCTGCCAGCGATTCCCAGACTCCTCGCTGATGGGGACCATCTCTCCGTACACGTGAAGCTCGCGGACACGGGCGACCTCCCGGCCAGAACCGGACAGGCGAAGTCTCGCGTACCCCACGATGCAGTCCTCGGACGGAATCTCGAAGGACAGAAAATGCTCCTTCGCGCCCGACGCGGCATATACCATCTCTTTGAGTTCCACGTCCGACTGCGAAGGCGCATGCTTGAGACTGGACCGGCCGATCTCGCGACAACGGATGCACCTGCATCTCGTGCCCTTCTCGTGCATCTCCTCGGCCACGAGCTGCCTGAGATGACTCTTCCTCACGCCGGCCTCTATGAACTGCACAGGAATGTCACGCTGGATCCTCAAGATCCTGAGCCAGGGCGGGATTGTTCTCTTGAGTTCCGCGATCAACTTCACCGTGTCCTCAAGGGACATCGGGGTGTATCGTCCCGAACGCCACAGCTCGTACAGCTCCGTGTCCTTCACGACCAGCGTCGGGTAGATCTTGAGCATGTCCGGCCTGAAGCGCTCGTCGTCAAGCATCGCTCGGAAAGATGCGAGGTCCTTGTCGCGCGAACTGCCCGGCAGGCCGGGCATCATGTGATACGCGACTTTCAGGCCGGCGTCCTTGGACCGCCTTGTCGCGTCCACCACCTCCTGAACGTGGTGGCCCCGTTTCACGCCGTCCAGAACGCCATCGTCGAGGATCTGAACGCCGAATTCAACCTTCGTTGCACCGAGCATGAGGGATTGAGCGACCTGACCGTCACTGAACCAGTCCGGGCGAGTTTCGACCGTCAGCCCAATGCATCTGGCCTTGGCAGACTCGTTCCTCACCTGAGAGGACTCGAGGTCGGGGGAGTCCGCCTCGTTCATCGCATCGAAGCAGCGCTTGACGAACCAGTTCTGGTAGTCGACTGCGCGAGATGTGAACGTCCCGCCCATAATGATAAGGTCGACCTTGTCGGTGCTGTGCCCGATCGCTCGCAACTGGGCGAGTCTGCTCCTGGCCTGCATGTACGGGTCGTAGGAGTACATCCCGCCCCTCATCGCGGCAGGCTCGTGCCCCGTGTAGGACTGCGGGGTGTTCTTCGACACTCCCCCGGGACAGTACGAACATCTGCCATGTGGGCATTCGCACGGACTAGTCATGACCGCGACGGGCGCCACACCGCTCAGCGTCCTTGCTGGCTTGTTCCGGAGGTACGGCTCGACGACCTCTCGGTATTCCTCGGGGACGTGCTCTAGTATCTCGTAATTCGGCGGGACCTTCGCGAGGCCGTACTTACTGCAGAGGCGCGCCTTGAGTCTCAAGACCTCGTCCCTGGAGGTGGTCTCGCCGACGACGATGGACTGGATCAGTTCTTCGAAGTAGTCCACGAACGGCCAAAGACTCCGAGACTGGATATCTAGTTATCGGACGCCGAAACTCAGGTGTACACGATCGAGTCTTCCCAGGCTGTGTCCTTCGGCGCCGGCGGCTTCTTCTTGCCCTTCTTCTCGCTCTCGAACGCCACGTCTGGAACGAGCAGTCGGATGTATGTCTTGTCGCTGAGGGGCTCCAGCTGAATCACTCCCTTGACCATCAGGGCTTTGAGAGAACGCTCGAGGGCGATCCTGCTCACGCCGAGCTCATCTCGAAGCTCATCAACAGTGATCGGGTACCAGTCCTTCAGGATGCCGAGTATGCGGGCTTCGAGAGGCGCGACCCGGAGTTTCTTCATCCGCGATCATCCGAAATACACTGCGTTGGTCTCGGTCTCCTTCTCGAGCTGTTCCTTCTCGGCCTTGAGCACATCTATCGAAATGATCATGTGCGAGAGGATCAGCCTGAGTCGGCCCTTGTCATCCCCGTGCGACTTGTCGAGCTCGATGACGAGCGCCGTATCATGCGCCACGGCAGCGTACCCCCGGAATATGCCCGTGGTCTCCATCGGCTTGTCTCTCGCCTCGAGACTCTTTATCTTGTAGAGCGACCCGTGCGTCAGAACGATTGGCTCATCTTTTTTTGGCATGCTTCTCACCTTTCTTGCTCGCTAGCTCCTGAAGGTGGTCCACGGTCTTCCGGTAGTTCTCCATGGCCACCTGGACATGGGCCTCGGTGAAGTTCCAGGCCTTGCTCAAGTTACCGTACCTTATGCGGTAGCCCTTCCTCGGATTCCCCTCGGCGTCCTCCGCGGACATCTCCTCGAGGATGTCGAACCCCTTCAGCTTGTTGATGTGCCGATACACAGTAGCCTTAGTTGTACCTAACGCCGTTGCGAGATCCTCGACCACCCACGCCTTGTCCATGCGCCCCAGGAAGTAGTCGACCATGAGCTTGTACGGCACGCTGTCCCTGATGTCAGTCACGTCCGTCTTCGGATCGTACCCCTTCGGGAAATAGCCGATGTGGTTCAGGAAAAGCATCGCGACCTCGTCGATGTCGCTGAGCGGGGTCAGCGGCGTGTTGCTCACGACATTTAGCTCGAAGCTCATGCGGGTACGAATCCGGTCGAGAATAGTTAAGCGTTACCTTTGACTACTCTGGGGAGAGTTCCTTCGCCCTGGCCTTCTCGAACTCCTCCTCGAGCTCCGCCAGGACCTTGCTCCGTATCTCGATGAACTCCATGCTGGTCCTGTCCCGCGGCCTCGGCAGGGGCACCGGTATCGTCTCCCGGACCTTCCCGGGTCTGGCGGTCATGACCACGATCCTGTCCGCCAGATAGACTGCCTCCTCCACGGAGTGGGTCACGAAGAGGACAGTCTTCCTTTTGGCAGACCATATCCTCAACAGCTCCTTCTGCATGAGGTTCCGGGTCTGCGCGTCGAGCGACCCGAACGGCTCGTCCATCAGGAGCACCTCCGGATCGTTGGCGAGGGCCCGCGCGATGGCTACGCGCTGCTTCATCCCTCCCGAGAGCTCCTTCGGGTATGAGTCCTCGAACCCCTTGAGCCCGACCAGCTCCACGAGATCCGAAGAGATCTTCGCCCTCTGGGCCTCAGGGACGTTTCTAACCTCGAGGCCGAACTCTATGTTCTTCCTCACGCTCCTCCAGGGGAACAGGGCGAACTCCTGGAACACCATGCCTCGGTCGCTGCCTGCACCCCGGACCTCGGCGAGGGGCGCGCCCTTGGATCCGGGCCTGTCCGCAACGTGCACCATCACGCTCCCCGAGGTCTTGCTCTCCAGCCCTGCGACGATCCTCAACACGGTCGTCTTGCCGCATCCTGATGGCCCGAGCAGGCAGACGAATTCCCCGCTGACCAGCTCGAGGTCGAAGCTGTCGACGGCGACCACGCTGCGCTTCTCCTTCGAGAACACCTTCGAAAGGCCTCTGATGCTGATGTCTATCTGAGCCCCGTCCATCTCCTGAGCCACCTCTCAGTCAGCTCCGCGACGCCCGTCGTGAGGACGCTGAGTATCGCGATCATCAGCATGCCGGCGAACATCACATCATAATGCGACTGCTCGTTCGCGGCGTAGATGAGGTATCCCACGCCTCCGCCGACCGTCCCCAGCATCTCCGCGGCCACGATGCACATCCAGCCGATGCCGAGGCCGAGCGTGATGCCGGTCATAAAGTACGGCATAGTGTACGGGAGCACGACCTTGGTGAATATCGTCCGCCGCTTCGCGCCGAGTGTCCGGGCGGCGTCCAGAAGCACCGGGTCAACGCTCTTGGCACCGAGCCTCACGTTCAGCAGAACCGGGAAGAAGATGCCGAGGAAGACTATCGCCACGGGTCCCCAGAAGAACCTGAACACCACGAGGAATATCGGAACGAAGGCCAGCGGCGGGATGGGCCTGAAGAGCTCCACGATCGGCCTAGCCGCCGCCTCTGCGTTCCTCGAACGCCCCATCAGTAGCCCGAGAGGGACGGCGGTCACGAGGGCGAGAACGAACCCCAGCAGTATGCGTCTCAGGCTGGCGATGATGAGCCCGGTCATTGGAAGTCCGCTGATGACGGGCTCAGTGAAGGACCTTGCGAAGGCTGCGAGGACGTCCCACCAGTAGGGCAGATACTCCGCGGTAACCACTCGAGTGGACCTCGGAAACGGCCAGTCCCCGTGCAGATACGCAGCGTAGAGCCACCAGCCGACCAAGAACACGATGATGGCCGCAGCCGAGAGCAGCAGCTGGAACCAGTTCTCGGAAATTGCTCTCCTGAGTCTGACCGATATGCCGCTCATCGGGTGCACCCGTCATTCACAGAGCTTCGTTGGCTCACGTCTTTATCAGAAGCTCGAGCCCGCGCTCCTCCAAGACGTTCTTGAGCAGGAGGAACTGTATCGTGCTCTCGCCGGGGGTCGCGACGGTCTTGTTGACGAGGTCGTCCAGGCTCGTTATGCCCGAGCCCGCCTTCACGACTATGCCGCTCCCCTCCGTGTTGGCCTGAGCGACGACCGACACCGGGACTCCGCCGTTCAGATGATTGATTATGGCTGGGGGAGCCCCAAGGTAGCCTATGTCGGCAGCCCCGGTCGCGAATCCTATGGTCATCTCAGCCCCTCCGTTCGCGTACGGAGCTCCCGTGGCATCTGTCACCGCCACTCCATACTCGGCGAACATGCTCCTTCCTCCGCCTGCAGTAAGATTCTGCGCGACCACTTGCGCCATCTGGTGGAGGTCGCCCAGGAGATACCCCAGCTTTATCGGCCTGTCCTCGTTGATCACGGTCGCGCTGGGCTGGATGGCCGATGCCGCCGCCAGAGGAGTATCGTTTACGAACTTGTTGACGAAGTCGGCCGTGCTCGTGTATCCACGGTCTGCCAACTTAGATGTCGAAGTCATGTTCAGCTCGATGTACATGTCGGTGAAGGTGCGCAGGGCCTCCTCGAACTCGTCGCCCATCTCGTAGTCGTACTTGAGGTGCGAGAACGCGTCCTCGACGACCGTCGCGTTCCTCGCTGTGAATTGGACTGCCATGTCTACCAGAAGGGTGTAGTTCTCTCCTCCCGGATGATCCAGAGCGTCATTCATCCAGGCCGTTGCCTCCTCGTGGGCCTTGAGGAATCTCTCAGTGAGCTCGAGCCCGTCCGGCCCCTGGAGGAAGCTGGTCGAGACCGCGACGACGCAGCATGGATGATTCGGCATGATCTCGCTCGACCACTCCAACACCGTCCCTACGCCGGCAACCACCGAATCCGAGACGAAAGGTTCCCAGGCGATGTACCCGTCTATGTCTCCGTTGGACAGAGCCGCCTTCATGTCCTTCGGGGGGAGGGTGACGTAGAAGACGGCCCCTTCCTTCTTAGGTCCGAGAAGAAGCGTGGCGGAGAGCACAGCAACTATGACGACCGCAACGACGGCTACAACGAGAATGACGTCCTTCGCATTCTTTTCCATCTTATCCCAACAGAGAGCATGCGCTGAGGCCTATTAAGCCTTTCTCAGATTGTACTTATGTTTGGATACAATTGTATAAATATCGCCTCTACAATTAGTACATCTAGGAAAAAACATGGACTCAGTAAGGAAACTCACCAATGCGGCGCTCGAATCCGACGAGAAGTTCAGGGAGGCACTCAAGGAGACCCTCGAGACGCTCGGGATGACTTCGCAGGATCTTGCCAAGAGAGCGAACATCTCACCGAGCACCCTATACAAGATCTCCAGTGACGGGCGTTCGCCCAGCATCGAGGTCCTCAGGAAGATCGTCTCGGCGGTCCGGGAGATGGAAGGCTTCCGGGCCGGGAACTTCGTCGCGGTCATCGCGGCCGGACAGGTCCTCGACGAGGTCCAGGAGCGTTCGATCCAGATAGGTGACGACAGCGTGCGCGTGAGGGAGTACCCAGCGAGCACGGTCGAGGACGCCATCATAGCCGCGATCCGGGCGGAGAGGGACGGGGCCATCGCGATAGTGTGTGCGCCGATCGTGAGCCCGACCATCGAGAAGATCGTTGATGTGCCTATTGCGAGGATCATACCGAAAGGCAGCGTCACGGAAGCCGTGAGGACCGCGACCAGGAAGTCCAAGGCCTAGATCTTCTCGGTCTTGACTTTGAGATCGGGCGTCACCGTGACCATCTCGCGCCGCGACATCTCCGACCGCTCCCCTTCGCATCCCACCGCAATCTCCTGGAAAAGCGCGACGCTGTGCTCGCATCTGGCCACCCTGAGAGAATAGTAGGCGGCTTTGTCCTCGGCGAGAAGGTCCCGGTAGCCTACGAGAGTCTTGCCGTCCGAGGCAAGCAGTATCGCCCCCGTGAAGTCTCTGCCGTCTATCTCCTCTCTGACGACAGACCTCACTGCCTGCGCCAGCGAACCTTTCTCCCTCAGGCGGTCGGACAACATGAGCGCAATCTGCTCGCTGTCCGTCTGGCCTTTCGCCCTTCCGCTGTTGGTGGCTCGGAGGCCTTTGACTGTGCCGTTGTGCGCGAAAACGAGGTTGTCCACGATGAACGGGTGGGTGTTCTCGAGCGAGACGCCACCAGAAGATGCCGCACGTACGTGCGCTACCAACATGTTCGGAAAAGGAAGATGCCTCGCAGCGTCGATTGCCGCGTTGTAGTTGGGGTCGCTGAAGGCGGGCCTGATGCTCCTCCCGACGTAGAAGGCCTTCCCGTCGCGGAAGGACGCGATCCCCCAGCCGTCTCTGTGTCCGCGCCTCTCCTCGTTGGGAACGCCGCCTATCTCCGACAATATCTTGAGCTCGCTCAAGGATTCAGCGGGGAATTCGGAACGGAACACAACCCCGAGCAACCTGCACATCTCATAGCACCTTGGGGACGACCTCGAACTCGAGGTCCATCGAGTTGGTTATCAGGCACTTCCGCTTGGTGATGGACAGAACCCTGTCCAGGTTCGAGAGCTTGGAGCCCGACGCGAGTTTGATCTCCGGATAGAGCGTTATCTTGACGAACTTCCGAATCCCCTCGACTGTCTCGAGGTCGCCGACGGCCTTGCACTTGTATTCCTCCAGCTTGATGCCGAGGTCCTCGCCGACTCCCTCGAACACGATCTGAAAGCACATGTTGGCCGAGGCGACGAACGCGTCCTCCGGCGTGAGAGGGCCCCGCATCCCCTTCAGTTCCTCAGGCGCGGAGTAGTCGATAACCTCGCCGTTCTGGCCCAACATCTTTCCGGGGTATTTTTCCTTCCAGACTACCGTGTTCTCGAAGTTCATCTCGGCGCCTCCAAGGGGCTTCCGCGATTAATAATTTGCATCGTACACCGAAGCTCCGCTGGACGACGAAAAAAGAAAAAGAAAGGGAATGGTGGGGTTATCCTGATTTCAGCCAAGGGCCTTCTTGATGTACTGCTCGACCACGTTCCGCGGGGCTGCGCCGACCATCTTGTCGACGAGCTTCCCGTCCTTGAAGAACAAGAGGGTCGGGATGCTCATGATCCGGTACTTCGAGGATATCTCGAAGTTCTCGTCGGTGTCGACCTTTCCGAATGCCACCTTGCCCTTCATGTCCTTGGCAATGGCATCGACCGTCGGCGAGAGCATCCTGCAGGGCCCGCACCATGGGGCCCAGCAGTCAACGACCACTTTGGGATACTTGGCGACGAACTCGCCGAAAGTGCCATCCGCGAGCACGACTGGCTCCGACGGCCAAGCGTCCTCCTTCTTGCCGGTACTCTTCATCATCTCGGCCATCTTCCTCTGCCTTATCTCCTCGATCTCAGACGCCATTCTGTTCACCGATTCGCCGCGCCTGTGCGCGCTTGATGCAATATCGTAGCATACCGAAGTACAAAAGGTTTGTGGCGGAACAGGCGAACCGGACCCTCAAAACATAGTTTTGAGGGCGCTAGACTGGCTTCAAAAAAGATTATAAGGCGCCGAGAGCGATACAGTCGCAGGGATGTAGGATGCTCCAAGAAGCTTCTGAAATGATAGGGTTGCAGGTTTACACCAGCCAAGGGATTTTCCTTGGGAACGTTTCCAACCTCGTCGTAGAGGTTGACGACAACAAGGTCCAGGGCCTGTTCGTCAGCGAGACGAACCCGCAGCTCGTCGAGGGTTCGAAGTCCGTCAACGTGCCATACAGGTGGATCGCGGCAATCGGGGACATCATAATCCTCAGGTACTTCCCGAAGAGGGTCGCGCTGAAGAGGGGCTCCTCGAAGCCGAAGCAGGAGAAGCAGGAGCTTCCCTGACAGTCAGGTTTCTGAAGAGCCTCGGGCGATGGCTGTGCCAAGGGGCTGACCAGAGCCACCATGACCCGACTTCCGACAGTACGTGATAGTCAAAAGGATTTTATCGGCTGCAAATGCTCGGACCAGCCATGTCCCAGGCCCCGAGGGTAGACCCGTCGTGCTACGTGGCCCCGGAAGCTGTCATAATCGGTGACGTCGAGATCGGGAGAGGCTGTAGCGTCTGGCCGTACGCGGTTATAAGGGCCGACCTGTCGCCCGTCCGCATCGGCGAAGGGTCGAGCGTGCAGGAGCACTGTCAGATCCACGGCAATCCGGGGAAGCCGACCTTGATCGGGAACAACGTGTCCATCGGCCACGGAGCCATCATCCACGCCGCCAAGATCGCGGACCTAGTGATCGTCGGGATGAATTCCTGCATACTCGACGGGGCCGAGGTCGGTTCTGGCTCTGTGATCGGGGCAGCTGCGGTAGTGACGGAGAACATGAGGATACCAGAGGGCAGCCTAGTCGTGGGGGTCCCTGCGAAGATACTCAGACAAGGCGACCCATCCCTCAGAGAGGCCGCGCGGCGCAACGCCGAAGCCTATCACGTGCTCCGGGACGCTCACAAGCGCGGGGAGTACCCTCGCTATCGGGCCTGAGGAAACCAATACGGGACAGAGACCAATAGACACCTCCCCGCTCCGAGCATCCATGGCAGACGAGTGTACTCTGGTTTACGACGCGGTCACGGAGAGACGGAGCGTCAGGAGATTCAAGGACACGCCAGTGGAGGACGAGAAGATAGCCGCATGCCTGGAAGCGGCGAGAGTCGCCCCTTCTTGGGCCAACGGTCAGCCGTGGCACTTCATCGTTGTCAACGGAAGGCTCAATGTCGACGCCTTGGGAGTTCTCCCCGGGGACATGAAGGACATCCCCATGTGCATCCTCGCGTGCGGCGACCCGGGCGAGAGCGGCTACATCGACGGGAAGCAATACTACCTCGTGGATGTCGCCATAGCGACCGAGCATCTCATCCTGGAGGCCCTTGAGCAGGGCCTCGGAACCATCTGGATAGCCTCGTTCAAGGAGGACGCCGTGAAGAAGCTGCTCGGAATCCCGGATCGAATCAAGGTCGTAGCTGCGATCCCGATAGGCTATGAGGCCGAGAGGACGACCAAGCAGACGAAGAGGACCCAGCGGAACATCGATCGGAAGCCAGTGAACGCGTTCGTCCACTACGATCGCTGGTGACTTCAGACGATCTCGTCGATGTCGATGCCGCAAGTCCTCGACAGGTCCTTGTGGAGCTCGAGGATCCGATGAGCGACACCAGTCTGACCGGTCCTCACTAGGTACGCGGCCGCATCTTTCACGGTCGTGCGGTTCGCACCCGACATCAGGTTGTCCGCATGTGCCACGATCTTCTCCTCGAGGGTCTTGGGAGAGTAGTCCTTCTTCGGAAGGCCCAGCCGGACCGCCTCGTCCGGGAGTATGCCGGCGCCGATGTGCCGCTCGATAATCCTCACGACTGCCTCGGGTAGATGCAAGGATTGGGCGACCTCGGCCCCCTCGACCGCGTGCGTGAGCGTGTGACTCTTGCAGCGTCCCAGGTCGTGAAGCAGGCCTCCGATCTCGACGAGGTCGACGTCTGCACGGCATCTCTTCGCGATCTTGACCGCCAGAGAAGACACCGCGATGCAGTGCTTCACGACGAACTCGTCGCAGCCGTACTCGCGGAGGTACTCGAGCGCCTGCTCCCGGGTCGGCAGCTCACGCTTTGCTTCTGCGTCTGTCAATGACCGTCTTCCCCCTCGGGTTCGGCACGACCGTCAGCTTGCCTCCGAACTTCCGCTCCAGGGTCCTGCCCTTCATGTACCTGTCCAGGAAGATCCCGAGCGCTGCGACCTCGGAGTGCGGCTGGTTGCCCACTGAGATGTTCCTGTCCGCGAGGTCATATACCTCCCTCGGGACCTTCTCTGCTCCGACCACGATCATCAGGTCCTTCCCCTTCATGGTCGGAAGGGCCTTCGAGAGGCTCTCCCCGTACATCGTCAGATGGACGACCTCGCCCTTCCACGCTCTGATGGCCTTGCGCCAGTCCACCCCGGTCTTGATCTTGAACTTCCCCCCGAAGCGCTCGACCACACTCCTCACGGTCTTCTCCAAGCCCGGGTCGTCGGTCGAGACCCATATCTCGTCCGCGCCGAGGGCCCTGGCCGTGAGGGCGACATGGGTAGTTACGCGCTGGTCCCGCTTTGGCCGATGGCCGAGCCGGAGGACTACTATCAAGAACAGGCCCCTCCGGCTACTCCTTGAGACGCTCGATCCGATGACCGCGGTAGTCCAGTTTGGTGCTCCTCTTCACCAGGCTCTTGAGCATCGTGAAGGTCACTCCGAGGACCTCGGCGACATCGCCAGCGAACTTCCCCTGAGTGCCGACCATGTCGAAGATCTGCTTCTCGATCTTCTGGAATTCCTTCTCGTCCATGACCGCCGCCGCGAGCACGTCGCTGATCTCGTAGACCGGCCAGGAGGCGTTTATGTGGAACGAGGTGTAGTATGTGTGGTAGGCCTTCTCGGGCTGCTGCTCGGGGGAGGTCTGCCACCGGGTCTCCACCAGCTTCATCTTCTCGAAGAACAGGAGGGCATCCTTCCCCGCAGGCCCGAACTGCTTCTCTATGTCCCGGACTGTGTGCCATTCGAGGGTGACCAACTTCAGGACCTCCCTCTTGACCTTCGTGTCTACCGCGCGGAACATCGGTACAAGCTCCGCTGGTTCGGTAATGACCTTTATCCGGGTCATGGTCGGCCCCTATCTAGGTGTGGGCATATAAGCCTAATTGGATTCACTGACGCTGATTTTTGACGTGCTGGCTAACATCGACACACGGTGACGAATAGCCCATTTTCTCCATCGGAAACGCTGGTTAGTGCGGGCGCGAGCTTTAAGTACGGACAGGGACTACGCCGGGGCGCGAGGCGTACGCAGATGATGGTCAAAGAGCTCAAGGACAAGACCAAGATCGACGAGCTGATTCTGACTATAACTGAGAAGAAGGAGCCGAGGGAGTTTCAGTCGAAGTGGAGCGGGTCCTCGGGGCGCGTATGTGATACGACGGGTCAGGACGAAGCCGGGGACACCGTCACGCTGACCCTTTGGAACGAGGACATCGAGAAGGTCGAGGTCGGGTCCAAGGTGAGGATAAGCAACGGGTGGGCGTCCTCGTATAAGGGGAAGCTGCAGGTCAGCGCCGGGAAGTTCGGGAAGCTCGAAATCGTCTCCTGAGCGGACTCAGATCTGCTGAGAGAAGAGCGCGACCGCGACGATCAACATCCCCAGCGCCGGCAGCACCGACATGAGGAAGTCGTCGTCGATGTAACGCACCTTCACATGTTCTGCGGGTATGGCCACCGCCATCCCGACTAGCGAGAGGACAACGTACTCCGCCGGAACCCTCACGTCCCAGAGAAGGTACATGACGACCGCGAGGACGAAGTAGGCCGCGGCGCTCACAGCTAACATGTTCCTTGTCTCCATCTTCGCCGAACGGAGGACCCCCATCATCGGGTCCACGAGGGCCCATCCCACTATTGCGGCCGTGGCGATGTCGTGCGGGAACAGCCACAGCACGATGAAGAGGGCAGCGGCGGCCCACGCGTGTGACGCCAGCCTGTCCTTCTCGTGGGGCCTCAGGCCGAGGAACGTGAACTTCTTCCAGACCCTCACGGTCTCGAAGACGAACATGGCGGATATGAAGACGACCAAGAGCACCCAGCGGGGGAAGCCGACATATGGAAGGTCGACCGGGAGCAGGTAGTATACGGGCGCGCCGGCCACAAGAGCGTGCACGAGCCTTCTCACTACCACCTCTCGCTCCATGCGATGGCCTCCTCCCGTCATCTATCGCGCTGTCCCTGCATAACCCTTCCCGAGCTAGAAGGATGATGGCCCCCACTTCGCCTCGATCCCGCGGTACAGGATCAGCGTCGAGACCGACAGGACCCCGAGGACGAGCGCGATCCCGACGAATGCGAATACCCGGTCGGCCGACAGGCTGAACGACAGGATGGTCAGGCACACATCCGGCAGGAAGGACATCACGCTGAATTTCGCGAGGACGCTCGTGTCGAACAGGAATGAGTTGGTCTTCAGGCCGGTGAGATACGCGGTCATGGTGACGATGTAGACGGACGTGACGGCCATGACGACGAGGGCGAGCCACAGCAGCCGCGTCTCGCCGTTCAGGAGAGCGATCGCCACGACGAAGAACACGGACACCCCGGAGGTCAGGACGAGGAACACGAGCATGCGCACCTTGATCAGCTGGGGGACTGTCACGGGGAGCAGTGAGTAGTACTCCGCGAGATCGATGTTGTTCAGCCAGCTGTACATGAGCACCGCGACGAACCCCACCATGGCAGCGTAGAAGACGGAGTTGAACCCGATGGGGATCGCGAGCCCGTAGTTCACGAACCAGACCGTGAACGACAGGAACAGAAGGGGCAGCACGAACGAGAAGAACATCTTCGCGACGGTCCCGCTCCTCCTCAGGTCGACCAGCTCCTTGGCCACGAGGATCCTGTTGAGACCCGAGAGCCACGCCACCCGCGAGTGGTACCTCGGAAGGGCCTGCGGGTACGACTGCGACGAGATGCTTATGCGCACCTCCACCAGGAAATAGGCCGCCACCGCGAGCCCCACCGACAGTACCAGGGACGCGCCCGCGAACAAGAGCGCTATCTGCGGATCGTGCCCGAAAGGCCGCACATTGGCCTGGAACCCCAGGGACGGGACAATGAACTCGAGCTTCGGGAGGCCGAACGCCCCTTGCCCGACGAACAGCGCGGCGATCACTGCGGTGAGGCCGACGAAGGCCCTCACGTTTCTTATGTACACCACCGAAGCGACGAAACTCAGGGACATGCCGAGCATGAAGGCCAGCAGGACGCTCACGAAGAGGAGCCCTATGCTCACCAAGGAGAATCCCATGAACGGAGCCACTGCGACGAGGCCCAGGGTCGCCGGCAACACCATCAGGACCACATAGAAGACCGCATCCCGGAGGTATATCCCCAGAAAAGTGGTCCGGAACGATATCGGGAGGAGATACGGCATCGCGACGAGGTAGTTGCTCCGGCCGTACCGCCGCTCGAGGTACTCCCGACCCATGAGCCCGAAGGCCCCGACGCTAAGTCCGTAGAGGAACGACGACAGGTGCGCGAACGTCCCGAGCTGCGAGAGCGGGACGGTCGCCGTCATCTTGTCTATCGTCAGGCCGCTCAGCGAGGCCAGTACGAACACGAACAGCGGGAAGGTGAGGAACCGACCCTTTCCGGAGTAGCTCGAATGCGTCCGGAACTCCTCCTTGAGCATGAGCCACAGGAGGTCCTTCGTCTACTCCCTCCCCGTCCCTATCCCGACGGACCGCATGAAGAGCTTCTCGAGGGTGTCTCCGCCCTTCAGGAGCTCCCCCATGTCGCCCTGGGCGACGACCTTCCCGAGGTTCACGATGGAAAGCCGATTGCACAACCTCTGGGCGATCTCGAGGATGTGCGACGCCATGAACACGGTCCCGCCCTTCGAGATGTATTCCTCGAGGTACTCCCTGAGGGTCCTCTGATAGATGGGGTCGAGGTTGATGAATGGCTCGTCCAGGAACAGCAGCGCTGGCTCGTGGATGAACGCGGACGCGAGCATGAGCTTTTGGCGCATCCCCTTTGACATGTCCTTGCAGATCGTGGCCTTCTTCTCCCCGAGGTCGAAGAACGTCAGCCACTTGTCGATGCGGTCTTCGAGCCGGTCGAGGTTGCGGACCTTGCCGACGAAGTAAAGGTACTCGTGGGCCGTGAGATAGGTCGGAGGGCTCTCGACCTCCGGAACTATCCCGACGAGCTCCTTGACCCGCAGGGGCTCCTTGACCGCGTCCACCCCGAGCACGTCGATCGCCCCGGACGTAGGCGCGAGCTGGCCTGTGAGCACCCTTATCAGAGTGGTCTTGCCCGCACCGTTCGGCCCGAAGAACCCGAAGAAGTCTCCCTTCTGCACCGTAAGGGAGACACGATCAAGGGCGCGCATGCCGCCAAAATCCTTGACGATGTCCTGCGCGTGGAGTACTGCCATGTCGGAGAACGCTATTCCTGGGCAGCGTATATCTAGGTTAGTGGAACGAAATCTACCAACGTGCTTGTGGTCTCTCCCGGCTTTATGTAATGAATGTGCTATCAAGTAGCACGACACGGGGCGTCTCCACGATGCCAGCAACTGAGGGTGCCATCATGATGAAGCAGAAGTCCAGCAAGTCAGTCCTCACGAGCAAGATCGAGACTGAGATTGACCTCCTCCAGAGACATGTCGCGATGCTGAAGGCCATCATGGACAACGAGCCCATCGGCATCATAAGGCTCTCGGAGATGCTGAGGTACCCGCAGCACAAGGTACGCTATTCCCTCAGGATACTCGAGCAGGAGGGTCTCATCGAGCCCTCTCCGGACGGCGCGATGACGACGGTGAAGATCCAGGACTTCCTGGACCACTTGAAGGGCATCCTCGAGACCATGAGCGACACGGTCAATGAGCTGCGGGAATCGATAGAGTAGGACTCATCGAGTTTCCGCCCCACAGTTTTCTACCGACACAGCGGAATGACCAAAGGCTTATCTAACTGGTTACTCTAACAGCGCCTGCTGCATAATGCCGTCGTAGCTCAGCCCGGTAGAGCGTCCGCCTGTTAAGCGGAAGGTCAACGGTTCGAAACCGTTCGACGGCGCCATATCATTTCTGCTAAGCCGATACAAGAGGGCGACGACCCTGAGCCCGGACATGGCGGCGGGACTCGCCCGGACGAATGACAAACTGGCCAGCCTGCATCGCGGCTGGAAGACGGCCCTCTAGTAGGATGCCGCGCTATTAGGGTACAACGACAAATAGAGTCCTGAGAATCACGCACCGCACAAGGAGGGTTCGTTAGTGGCGGAACTGAAAGTCGGAGACATGGCCCCGGATTTCGAGTTGGAGGATCAGAACGGCAAGAAGGTCAGACTGAGCAGCTTCAGGGGGAAGAAGAACGTGCTGCTCGCGTTCTTCCCCGCGGCGTTCAGCCCGACATGCACTACCGAGATCGGGGCCCTTAGGGAGAACGAGGAGCCGATCATGAAGCTCGATGCGGAGATACTCGCATCGAGCGTGGACGGCGTGTGGACCGAGAAGGCGTTCGCGAAGGAGCTCGGCGTGAAGTACTCCATCCTTAGCGACTTCCATCGCAAGGTGATCCCGCTGTACGGCGAGTACAACGACGAAGCGGGCGTCGCTAAGAGGTCCGTCTTCGTGATCGACAAGAACGGCAGAATTGCTTACAAGCGTGATTACGAGCCGAAACAGGTGCCTGACCTGGAGGAGGCAATCAAGGTCATCAAGAAGCTGAAATGACCTAGGCGGCAAGGCTTATAGGCTCACCTCAGAATCACCCACTTATCTCGGGTGACTCAAGATGACCTGGACCAAGTGCATCGATCCGAAGAAGGCCACCGGAAGGACCAAGGAGGTCTACGAAAGGATCATGAAGGACAGAGGGCACATAGCGAACATCTTCCTTGCCCAGTCGCTCGAGCCGGAGGTCCTCGAACACCACCTAGGCCTCTACGTCTCCCTGATGATCGAGCCGGGACCGCTGTCCCGCGAGGAGCGCGAGATGATCGCGGTCATCGTTTCTGCAGCCAACAGGTCCGCGTACGGCGCAGTTCACCACTCGGAGGCTCTCGAGACCGTCGAGAAGGACTCCGAGGCCCTGTACAAGCTCGCAAAGGAGTTCGCGACGAAGCACGAGAGCCCGAGGCATAAGGCACTCCTAGCGTATGCGGCGAAGTTGACGCTCGACCCGAAGGAGGTGACCGAGGACGACATCAAGGACATGCGCGCCGTCGGAATCGCGGACGAGGAGATCGTCCGGGCCAACCTCATCGCGAGCTACTTCAACTTCTCGAACAGGGTCGCGCTCGGGTTGGGCGTTGAGCTCGAAGAGGGCGAGGCCAGGACTTACAAGTATTAGGCCTGATGTCTTGACAGAAATGCTAATATGATGACGACGGTCTATCAGGCGCGCGCGGGCCCGTAGCTTAGTCCGGCGGAGCGATTGGCTCATAACCAGTTGGTCATCGGTTCAAATCCGATCGGGCCCACCTATCCACCGGAGAATCTATGGATGATGGCAGGAAGGCGCCCTCGGCCTGGACAGTAATCAAGGAGGACAGCTTCGCGCTCGTGTGCGTCGTGATCTGCATCACGGTCCTGCTGTTCGTGCCGATGACCATTGTTGGCATCCCCCCGGAAGCGTATCTTGGCCTCGCCGTCCTGCCAGTCGGCATCCTTTTTCTGGCCTGGAGGGTCCTGACGATAAGACGCATCTTTCTTCACGGACCTGAGGTTGAGGCCACCATAGCTAAGATCTCCTATCTCCCGCCATACGGACCTCCCCTCTGGGAACTGGAGCTGAAGTACATGTACGAAGGACGCGAGTACAAGATCCGCCAAGAGGTGTTCGGGAGGCGGATGGTTCCGTGGCGGGAGAAGGTGCCGTACAAGCTGAGCGACAAGACCGTGCTGGTCGTGGACCCGCGGAAGCCTGAGCGCACCTTCCTCAAAGATCGATTCCTCTAGGGGACGGGTTCAAAGAAAAATAGAATATTAGAAACTAAAGGGTTTTCGCAAGACGAATCGCATACCAGATCTACAGAAAGCACTTTAGAAGCGTCGTGGCGGTCTGTGCTTCTGATAACATTCCTTGCAGTACACAGGCCTGCCTTCCGTCGGCTTGAACGGGACCTGTGCTTCAGCTCCGCAGTCAGAACACTTCACGGTGTGCATCTCCCGTGGCCGGGAGCCGAAACCGCGATCGTCTCTGCGTGGTCTGTCGTCGATGAGGACTACCTCCTTATTCAATCTCATCGGGTTCCTTTCGGAACCCGACGGTATCCCTGCAATGACCATGCCCAGTATATTAAATGGATGGGCTCAACCAGGAGCTGATGGGTCGATTGCGGCCGTCATTCGGCAAATGACTACTACTAGGAGCACGATTGAGCCGACGCATCGGGTGAGATTCGGTGCCGCTGAACCTCAAATTCTTCTATTTCGGGAACCAGTGCCCGCACAACTGCTACCTCCTGGCACGAATCAAGACCATCGCTTGGCATGAGCACGTGCCTCTTGCGCTCTATGACCTCACGGAAGACCCGGGCGCCGCTGACAAATACAGGATCTTCTCGCCAAACCTGTTGATTGTCAACGACAAGTACCGCATCCACGGCCCCTTCACGAAGGAGAAGGTCCGCTCGATGCTCGACGACGAGGAAGTGGAACCGGTCAAGTACATCGTCCGGCAGAGCGACAAGGTCGTCAGGGGAGACCTGCAGCCGATAACGACGGACTCCGTGCTTCGCACAAGCACCGCCTGCGCCGGCTCGGATGACGATGGCCTCTGCAGGGGAAAATCGGAATGGGTGAGGAAGACGCTCGAGAGGACCGACCTAGAGCACCTAGGCTACATCCACAGCGTTGACGGAATGTGCGTCGGTGGGGCTGAATTCCTTCCGTCAACAATAGTGCCCTATCCGATCCCTGACAAGACGGAGAGGAACGCATTCCTGACCTGCTCGTACATGTCCGATGAGAAAGCGGATTACAAGACGCACCCGCTCGAGGCGCTCGAGCGCGACCTCAGAGCATGGGGATTTCGCACGCTATCGGTGGCGGCCTCCTCGGGAGTCGTCTTCCCAAACGGTCCGTCCGAGTGGTTCATCAAGAAGGGTTTCGAGGACAAAGGTCCGCTCGTGGAAGAGGAGCTCCACGGAGCGGACATCCACTACTTCCAGAAGCGGCTCTGACTCATGGCAGGCGGCTGTAGTACGGCTTCATCAGGTCCTCGAAGCAAGCGAGCGACGCGGCCGCGCCGCCATGAACTGCCGCGACGATCTGTCTGATGCCGCCCGAAACATCTCCTGCAGCATAGACGAAGGGAACGTTCGTCCGGAAGGACTTGTCCACGACTACGAACCCCGCAGGGTCCATCTCGAGACCGAGCTCCGCCGCCAGCTGCGATGTGGGGATCTCCCCTACCGCTATGAATATACCGCCGACCTCTCTCGTGCTCGTTGCGCCAGTGTGCAGGTTCCGCAGCGTCACCGATTTGACGGTCTCGTCGCCCTTCACCTCGTCGACGACGGTGTTCCACGCGACCGGTATCCTGTGGCCCTTAACCGTCTCCTGAAGGTGCTTGTCCGCCCTGAACGATTCACGCCTGTGGACCATCGAGACATTAGCCCCTATCGAGTGAAGGTAGAGGGCATCGGTCAGGGCCGTGTTTCCACCTCCGACGACGATGACGTCCTTTCCCCTGAAGAAGAATCCATCGCAGGTCGCGCAGTAGCTGACTCCCTTCCCGGAAAACGCCTCTTCCCCTGGGACGTCGAGCTTCCTGTGAGACGATCCCGTGGTCAGGATGATGGCCTTCGACGTGTACCTCCCGGCGTTGGTGAAGACTTCGAACTTCTCGGACGAGCGGATCCTCACGACCTCCTCGCCCTCCTTGATGTCAACGTACCGGCGAGCGTGCTCGGCCATCTGCTCCATCAGCTTCATGCCGCCTATCTCCGGAAAACCTGGATAGTTCTCGATGCTAGGGCTTGTCAGAACCTGTCCTCCGGGCACGCCCTTCTCCAGCACTACGGCCTCGAGACCCGCCCTTCGGGAGTATATGCCGGCGGCCATTCCGGCAGGACCGCCGCCTATGATGATCACATCGTAGTCCCCCAGAACAGCCTCCGGGGCGTCCGATGCGATGCCCTCGATGCTCATGGCGCTTCCGAATCGCCGGACAGCGTATAATAACCTCATGCCTCAGCCGGTTCGCGCACAGGCGCCATTCTCCAGATTGAGAAATGCCCCAACATCATGAAATACCAATGGAAGCGTTTATCGATTCTGACGCAGACGTGACCCCTCGCGTCTGACGGCGTTGGTGTACATGGAACCTGGCAGCATCACCGCATTCATTGCGATAGCTGCGGCGATATTCATCGGGTTCTTCGGCAACGCGATCTTTCTGCGGTACAGAATTCCCGACGTGCTCATACTGATAGGCCTGGGCGTCGCAATCGGCGTCCTGGGCGTCAATCTTGATCTCATCACATCGAGCAGTTTGGATGGAATCAATCAGTACCGCGACTTCCTGTTGACGGCCGCCCTTGTCCTCATCCTTTTCGACGGCGGGCTGACCCTCGACCTGAAGTCGGTCATCAGCACTATGCGGCTATCGACCTCGATCACAGTCCTCACCTTCCTCCTGGAGCTTATCGCCGTCGCAATCGCCCTGCATTTCATCCTTGGCATGGATTTCGCGCTCGCAGCCGTCTTCGGAGCCATCGTAGGGGGGACCAGCGAAGCAATAGTCATTCCCATTGCCAACAAGATGAGGATCAAGAAGGAAACAAAGGCCATCTTGGTCATGGAGAGCGTCATTACGGACGTCCTCGTGATCGTCGTCGCAATCACGCTCATGTCCGTGATCGCCATCGGCGAGTTCAACGGAGCAACAGTGGCGCGTGATATCGCCGTGAAGTTCCTCGTGGGGGCGGCGGTCGGTTTCCTCGCTGGCATCCTATGGCTATTCGTGCTTGAGAGGCTCCAGAGCCAACCGCTGTCATATATGATCACGCTCGCGGCACTGTTTCTCGTGTCCGGGGCGGTGGAACTGTCCCCCATAAGCAGCTCATCCGCGGTCGCAGCCCTTGCATTCGGCCTCTCCATCGGGAACCGAGGACACATCAGGAGGCTTCTCTCGTCAGTTACGCTGAGCTCTTCTTCGGAGAAGCATATCCACGAGTTCCATACTGAAATCACTTTCTTCGTGAGGACTTTCTTCTACGTCTACCTCGGCCTCCTCTTCAGCTTCACTGCCATCACCTTGCAGCATCTGCTGATCGCTCTTGGAATCATCGCGATTACGGTGATAGTGCGGCGATTCACGTCTCTCGTAGCGATGAGAGTCGGGGACATGGACAAGCCCGATGCGGACGCACTCTTCGGCATGATGCCACGAGGCCTTGCAGCCGCTGTGCTCGCAACGATGCCGGCCACGATCCTGGTTGGAACGTCGGTCTGGAACGCGCAGGAGTACCCTGCACTTTTCCTCAATGTCGTGCTCATTGTGATAATAGGCACGACGGCACTGACCACGGCGCTGAGTTTCTGGACGGAGAAGAACATCAGCAGGATGAACCGTCTTGAGATGAGACGAAGGTCCACCGAGTCTCCAACGCTCATGCAAGACGACGAATGACCTCGTCTGCGAAAGCGGTGGTTCCTACCGACGCGACATCAGCCCCCAGCCTCGCAAGGTCCTGCGTCATCACACCATCCGCCAGAGTCGCCTCGATCGCGCTGACGAGCGCCGACGAGGCCTGCCCAAGACCAATGTGGTCTAGCATCATCGCGCCGGACAGCATCAAGGAGCACGGGTTCGCTATGCCTCTGCCTGCGTACTTAGCCGCTGTCCCGTGCACGGCCTCGAACACCGCCGCCATATCGCCGATGTTCGCTCCCGGGGCCAAACCGAGCCCGCCGACCTGGGCGGCGCATGCATCCGAAAGAAAATCCCCGTTAAGGTTCGGCGCAGCCAAGACCGAATACTCCTCCGGCCTGGTTAGTATCTGCTGGAACATGTTGTCGGCGATCCGGTCCTTGATGACGATCTTCCCGCTCGCGCTGCGACTGGCGATCTCGGATTCCGCGACGCACTCGTCGGGGAACTCCATCCTGGCGACCTCATAGCCCCAGTCTCGGAAGGCGCCTTCGGTGAACTTCATTATGTTCCCTTTGTGTACGATCGTGACGGAGGGGAGATGCCTTCTGACCGCGTACCTTATGGCAGCACGTACAAGCCTCTTCGAGGCGTGCTCCGAGATTGGCTTGAGCCCTATACCGCTGTCTTCACTGATCGTCGCGCCAAGGCTCGCCGCGAGAGACAGAACCGATTTCGCTTCTGCCGAGCCTCTTCTCCATTCGATGCCTCTGTAGACGTCCTCGGTGTTCTCTCTGAAGATGACCATGTTCATCTTGTAGGGTTCGCGGACAGGGCTCGGAACTCCACTGAAGTGCCTCACTGGCCTCACGTTCGCATACAGGTCCAGCGCTTGGCGCATCGCCACGTTCAGGCTCCGGATGCCGGAACCCACCGGAGTGGTCAGGGGGCCCTTGAGCGCAACGCCGTGCTCTCGGATCGAGGAGAGGGTCTCCGCTGGGAGCCATTCTCCGAGTCTCGCATGCGCCGTTTCACCGGCGAAGAGTTCGACCCAGGTCAGATGAACCGAGCCGCGCGTAGTCTCATTGACAGCGGCATCGATAACCTGCTTCGAGACTGACATGATTTCGGGGCCGATGCCGTCGCCCGAAATGAACGGGACCGTGATATTGCTGGTCATGAGGTCACTCCAGCGCGAATCCGTCATGCTTCTTGATGTGAGGTATCAGGCCACCATCTGCGAGAAGTATCTGCATCGTTCTCGGAATGGGCGTCGCCAGGACGCTCTTACCGCTTGAGACGTCCGTGACGGTGCCAGTGGCGAGGTCTATCCTGAGGGCCGCTCCGTCCTTGACCCAATCGGTCTCACACTCGAGGAGCGGCAACCCCACATTGAAAGCGCTTCGGTAGAATATCCTGGCATACGACTTGGCGACCACCGCCCCCACTCCCGCCGCCTTGAGAGCCCTCGGAGCCTGCTCTCTGCTGGAGCCACATCCGAAATTGCGCCCTGCCACAATGACGTCTCCTTCCCTCACCTTGGATGCGAACCCGGGTGAGATGTCCTCCATAACGTGTTTCGCCAGCTCCTTCATGTCGTCGATCTTGAACTTGTAGCGCCCGGAGATGATGTAGTCTGTGTTGATATCGTCATTCGGGACGAACCTGTGGACGTTTCCTTCAATTATCATTTCAGGCGACCTCCCTGGGGTCCATGATCTCGCCCGCCAATGCCGAAGCCGCCACGGTCTCCGGCGAGGCCAGATATATCTTGACTTCCCTGTTGTTGCCCATTCTCCCTTTGAAGTTGCGGTTCGCGGTAGAGATCACATTCTCGCCGTCCGAGGGTATGCCCGCATGCGTCCCCACGCAAGGACCGCAGCCCGGAGCCACAATCGTCGCTCCGGCCTTGAGGAGGATGCTCACCACTCCGGAATCCATCGCCTCGGCGAGAATCGCCCTCGACGCGGGAGCCACTATCAGCCTCACCCCGCTCTTCACATGCCTTCCCCTTAGGAGAGTGGCGGCCGCTGAAAGGTCCCCGAGTCTTCCGTTCGTGCACGTGCCGAGGAACGCCTGCTGGATTCTGACGCCTTTCAGAGAGGATGCATCGCAGACATTGTCGACGGCATGCGGTTTCGCGACCTTCGGGACGAGCGCCCCCGCGTCGAAGTCGTATGACTTCTCGAATGACGCGTCACCGTCGGCGACTACCGGCTTGTAGCCGGTCACCCCGCGCCGTGACAGCCACTCGCGGGTCTTCTCATCACAGATGAAGGGGCAGAACTTCGCGCCGGCCTCTACCGCCATGTTCGCAATCGTGAACCGGCCGTCCATGTCCATAGACCGAATAGCCTGTCCGGAGTATTCGATGGACTTGTAGGTCGCGCCGTCGGCCGTGAGAGTCGCAGTCGAATGAAGCGCGAGATCCTTTGCGCTCACGCGTTTGGCGAGAGTCCCGTCGACTACGATTTCAATTGATCCCGGCACCTTGAACCAGAGCTTGCCCGTGAAAGCAGCTGCCGCAACGTCGGCGGACCCCAGACCTGTCGCGCATGCGTTCAACGCGCCATACGTGCACGTGTGCGAATCCGCGCCGACGACGATATCGCCTGGTGCCACCTTCCCGCTCTCGGGGATGACCTGGTGACAGACCCCTTCACCCACATCGAATAGCGGTATCGAGCGAGAACCCGCGAACTTCCTCATGGCCGCATGGATCTTCGCCACATCTACTGACGGGCAAGGAGAATTGTGGTCGATGACCATAGCCATGCCCTTCGAAGTCTTGGGACCCGCGAACCCGAGGCTCTCGAGCTCTCGGATCATCATGGTGGACGTTCCGTCCTGGGACATGCAGTAGTCGACAGAAGCGACCACGATGCTGCCCGCGCACGCATCCGAACCCGAATGAGAGCTGAGTATCTTCTCCGTAATCGTCTTGCCCATCTCATCCTCTCTTGCCTGTCATGACCGGGGCCGAACCGACCGGGATCCTCACCCGGTGTTCGACGGATCTGTATATCTCGAGGAACTCGTCATCGGTCAGGTTCCTCTTCTTCATCTCGCCTACCCTGCTGACCTCTTTGCGGATCTCCTCGGCGGTGTCGGGGGTGGCGAACAGATTCATCTGGTCCAGTTTGTGCTTGATCGACGCCTTTCCGGAGTGCTTCCCAAGTGCTATCTTCCTCGTCATGCCGAGCATCGCGGGGTCGAACGCCTCATACAGGCTGGGGTTCTTGAGGACTCCGTCGACGTGTATCCCGGATTTGTGGGTGAACATGTTCTCCCCCACGATCGGGTGGTTCAAGGGTATCGAGAGCCCGGAGGCCTTCTCGACATGCTTGCACAGAGGCAGGATGTGCTCACAATCGTACTTGTCGATGCCGTAGTGGCTGTGCAGGTTCATGACGAGTATCTCGAGCGACACGTTCCCTGCGCGCTCCCCAAGTCCGTTGACTGTGGTCGAGACCCACAACCTGCTCTCCTTGAAAGGTGCCGCAGCCTCGCACGCTGCGAGGGCATTGGCGACTGCGAGACCGAAGTCGTTGTGCGCGTGGAACTCGATGTCGATGTCCACTCTGGACATCACATCCTGGATCAGCCTCTTGGACGAGGCCGGCGTCAGGACTCCGATCGTGTCGCAGATCCGGAACCTGTCCCCTCCGGCGGCCTTCCCTGCCTTGGCGAACTGCACCAGATAGTCTACGCTGGTCCTTGTTGCATCTCCTGCGTTGAAGCAGACGTACACCCCCTTCGACTTTGCGAAACGAACGCAGTCGGTGAGCTTCTCGAGCTGCTGCTCCCTTGTGATCTTGAGCTTGTGCTGAAGTGCCATATCAGAGGTGTCGGTCGATATCGAGACCGCGTCGACTCCGTGGGCAATGGAATCCTCGATGTCGGTCTTGACCATCCTGTTCCAGCCCATGATCGACATTGCGCTCGACTGCTCCTTCAGCATCTTCGCGCACCTCATGTCGCTTTCGTTGTATGACGCGAAGGTCTCCAGCTGCTCAACGCCCACGAGCTCAAGTCTCTTGCCGATCTCGAGCTTCTCCTCGAGGGTGAAGGAGATTCCTGGCATCTGCTCGCCGTCACGGCAAGTTGTGTCGACGAGTCGGATGTCCCCTATCTCCGGGTTGGTCTCGTCCAAATGCGTTGCGAAGGACGTTCCTGCGACCTTCGTGACTTCGCATGCCCCTATCTTCCCACATCCCACGCTCTTCGTGCTCAACATACCACCACCGATTGCCGCGGTCCGACTCGCGAATCGTGAGCCGGTTCGCTACCACGGGTTCCTATGCTGCCCGCATGTGCGAGCGCAAAACTCGGCAGGGGACGCAAGCTCGGAAGAGAGACATTCCTTGGCCGACCGTCCGCGTCTCATCGGTTCTCCCTGCCCATGATAGGGCAATCGAGGATGTTCGTATTTATCATTGTGCCTATTTTGGGACTTTATTGTGATAATCTGTCAGATTCAGTCGAAATTACATGGTCGAATGACCAATATATTATCATTCCAAAGGTCAAACGGCATCCTGGGCATCCAAAATGCGTGCTAGTTCGTGTCAATTGACTAGGGTCAACACATCGCCTGGCACTGGCTGGCGTCCATCACAAGGGCCTGAAGATGCTTCTTCCCGGGAACCGTGCCCTCCTCCCGAGCTCCTCTTCGATTCGGAGGAGCCTGTTGTACTTCGCGATTCTCTCACCTCTCGACGGAGCCCCGGTCTTTATCTGTCCTGCGCCCGTCGCCACGCTCAGGTCGCTGATCGATGTGTCCTCCGTCTCCCCCGATCTGTGAGAAATCACACAACGGTAATCGGACTTCTTGGCGTACCTCATTGCATCAAGGGTCTCAGTCAGCGTCCCGATCTGATTGACCTTGATGAGCACGGCGTTCGCAATACCATTCTTCACGCCCTTCATGAGTATCTTCTTGTTGGTCACGAAGAGGTCGTCTCCCACGAGCTGCGTCGTCTTCCCCAACCGCTTAGTTATCGCTTTCCACCCCGTCCAATCATTCTCCGCAATCGGATCCTCCAGGGAGACTATGGGAAACTTCTTGCAGAAATGGGAATACAGGTCGATCATCTGGTCAGGAGAGAGGACCTCTTTCGTGCTCTTCTTCAAGACGTAGCTCTTCCCGTCGAAGAACTCGCTCGCAGCCGGGTCCATCGTCAGCATTACGTCTCTCCCCGGCTTCAGGCCCGCGTCCTCTATCGACTCCACGATGTGCTCCAGCGCGTGCTGGTGCGACCCCAGCCTTGGCGCAAAACCTCCCTCGTCGCCCACCGCGGTGCTGAGGTTGTTCTTCTTCAGGTTCTCCTTAAGGGAGTGGAACACCTCGGCTCCGAAGCGCAAAGACTCCGAGAATGTCCTCCCAACGGGCGCGATCATGAACTCCTGAAAGTCGAGGTTGTTGTCCGCGTGCGCTCCTCCATTCACTATGTTCATCATCGGGACCGGAAGTAGCCTTGCCTCCCTGCCTCCGAGGTACTCGTAGAGCGGGAGGTCCCTGTCGGCAGCGGCAGCATGCGCGACCGCCAGCGACACCCCAAGAATCGCGTTCGCCCCGAGCTTCGACTTGTTCGGCGTGCCGTCCAGCCGGATCATCAGCGCGTCGATCTTCTCCTGGTTGCTCGGATCGATCCGCCGAATCCTGGGCCCGATCTTCCTGTTGACGTTTGCGACCGCTTTCTGGACACCCCGTCCAAGGAACCGTCGCCTATCCCTGTCCCTCAGCTCGACCGCCTCCAGAGAACCCGTCGATGCTCCGGACGGAACCGACGCTCTGCCGAACCTCCCTGAGTCCAAGTGAACGTCGACCTCGACTGTCGGGTTCCCCCGCGAGTCAAGGATCTCGCGCGCCCATACCGCCTTGATGCGTGACATCCTACCGCTTCCGAAATGTCTGCCGAGATAAAAGCAGTTCCGAGCATCGACTGACTACAGTCATTCATGTTTGGTGAAAGAGTTTATGTTCCGTCCAGGTTCTGAGCCGCGGGCGAATGAACGAATTCTCGATGTTGGACCAGAGGCTCCAGGACATCCTCGCGGAGAGGGGCATCACCGAACCCACTGAGCCCCAGTCAAAGGCGATTCCCGCAATACTGTCTGGTCAGCACGTGCTCCTTGTCGCTCCAACAGGCATAGGGAAGACCGAGGCGGCCATGCTGCCGGTCCTCCACAGGCTGGCTGAGGGGAAGAGGGCGGGCATACGGTGCATATACGTCACTCCCCTGAGGGCTCTGAACCGAGACCTGCTGAGGAGGCTGAAGGAGTTCGGCGAAAGGGTCGGACTGGTCGTGGCCGTACGGCACGGCGACACGACCCCTTCAGAGCGGACGGCCCAGACGAAGAGTCCTCCGGACGTCATGATCACGACCCCTGAGACACTGCAGATACTCTTTACCGGGAGGATACTGAGGCAGCACATCGCGAACGTGAAGTTCGTCATTGTGGACGAGATCCACGAGCTTGCCGAGGACGAGCGCGGCGCTCAGCTGGCGGTAGCGCTTGAGAGGCTCGTTCCGATCGCTGGCGAGTTTCAGCGGATCGGACTGTCGGCGACGGTCGGGTCGGTCGGGGAGATATCGAACTTCCTCGGTGGCGTCGGCCGCACGGTCAGCGTTCTCACAGTGGACGCGGTGAAGGACATGCGGATATCTGTCGAGAGCCCGACCGAGGACTGGAAGGACAAGCGGCTCGCGGACACCCTGCAGACGGACCTCAAGCATCTTGCGTGCATGAGGAGGTGCAAGGAGCTCGTGGACGGACACCGTTCCACCTTGTTCTTCGTGAACACCAGGGATGCAGCCGAGGCGCTTGGGATCAGGTATCACGTCTGGGACGAGGATTTCAGGATCGGCGTGCACCACGGTTCGCTGTCGAGGGACATCAGAATCCAAATGGAGGACGACTTCAAGGCCGAGAAGCTGAAGGCCCTCGTCTGCACGTCGTCGCTGGAGCTGGGGATCGACGTGGGGTCCGCGGACTTCACAATTCAGTTCGATTCACCAAGACAGGTGACTAGGCTCATCCAGCGCGTCGGCAGGTCCGGCCACAGGATAGGGGAAATCTCGTTCGGCACGATTGTCACGACGAACCCGGTCGAGACCGCCGAAAGCCTTGTGATAGCCAGAAGGGCGATGGTCGAGGAGCTCGAGAAGTTCACGATCCGCCAGAACCCGTTCAGCGTGCTGGCCAACCAGCTGATTGCGATGACCCTCACGGAAGGGCGTGTCGACAAGGAGAAGGCCTTCGTGACCGTGCGCAGGGCGTATCCGTTCAGGAACCTGCTCATGAAGGACTTCGACTACGTGCTCGCCCTTCTGGCAGAGCTGCACATGCTGTGGAATGACGAGAACGCGTTCAGACGCAAGCAGCTAGGCCTGAAGTACTTCTTCGAGAACCTGTCAATGATCCCTGACGAGAGGACCTACAAGATCCGGGACATAACCTCGCGCGGGATCATCGGACAGCTCGACGAGAGCTTCGTGGCGACCTTCGGGGAGCCGTACGCGACGTTCGTCGCCCGCGGGAGGACCTGGAGGGTCGTGGAGATCACCGAGGACGAGGTTCTGGTGGAGCAGGTCCACGAGCTCGGGGCAACCCCCTCGTGGGTCGGGGAGGAGATCCCGGTCCCTTACGAGGTCGCCCAGGAGGTCGGCGCCATGCGGAGGCTCATGGCTCTCGACATGTACCCCGGCGACGAGAACTCGAAGTCCGAGCTCTCGGCCTGGGCGAAGTCGCAAGGCAACCACTCGATGCCCACGGACAAGCTGGTCACCGTAGAGCAGGGCGACGGGGTAATCGTGATCAACTGCTGCTTCGGGAGCAAGGTCAACGAGACCCTCTCACGGCTCATCGGCGGGCTACTGACTGCGCGCTTTGGTGAGAGCCTCGGGATCCAGACCGAGGTCTACGCGATCGTCCTCGAGACGCCGAGAGCGATGAGGGCCGCCGATGTGGTCAAGATACTCAAGGGGACGGACCCCGCGGGGCTTGGCCAGTTGATGCGGCTCTTGATCCGCAACTCATCGTACCTGAGGTGGCAGTTCGTCCATGTCGCCAAGAAGTTCGGGGCCGTGGCGAAAGGCGCGGACTACAAGCAGCTCAACCTCTCGAAGCTGGTGGACGTCTTCGAGCACAGCCCCATCTTCGACGAGGCCGTCGCGAAGACCCTCTGGGAGAGCATGGACATCGAGGCAACGGAGCAGGTGCTGCGGCGCATCCAGGATGGCACCATCGAGGTGAAGGTCGGGCCTCTGTCCCCGATCGGCCTCAGAGCCATCGGCACCCGCAAGGAGCTCATGCAGCCCCAGCGCGCGGACAAGGCGGTCCTGAACGCGCTCAAGGAGAGGCTGCTGAAGGAGGACGTCGTGCTCGTCTGCATGAACTGCAGGACCCATAAGAGGGCCACCGTGGCGAGCCTGCCGAACAAGATCGCGTGCGCCAAGTGCGGCGGGGTGCTCATGGCGGCCCTGCAGCCGTACGCGAAGAGCGACTTCGAGCTCCTCAAGAAGGGCGCTTCGAACGACCAACAGCGGAAGGAGCTCAGGCGCATCTACAAGAACGCCAACCTCGTCATGGCCCACGGGAAGAAGGCAGTGATCGCGCTCGTGGGAAGGGGCGTCGGACCGGACACCGCGGCGAGGATCCTCGCGAGATACAGCCCCGAGGAGGAAGAGTTCCTCAGGGACATCCTCGAGGCCGAGGTCACGTACGCTCGCACGAAGCGGTTCTGGGACTAGGCCTCCCTGTCCGGAAGCCGAGCCCGACCACGTACACCTCGGAGCTGGACGGCCTCGAGGCCTTCGGATGGTGCATGTGGGCCTCCTCGAAGTTCTCCTCGATCTTGCGGACGAACCCCTTGCTCAGGTCCCCGTAGAACATCTTGACGACGAAGTTGCCGCCCTGCTTCAGCACGCTCATCGCGAAGGCGAGGGCGTGTTCGCAAAGCTCGACGGACCGCGCGTGGTCGTACGGATAGTTCCCGCTGATGTCGGGGGACATGTCGGATATGACGACATCGACCCCGTCGGGGACCAGCTCCATCAGCCTGTGGACGGTCTGCTCCCCCCTGATGTCACCCCTGATGAACGTGACGCCTGGTATAGGGGACATCCTGTCGATGTCGACCGCGAATATCTTGGAGCTCTGACCTCCGAGCTCCGCGGCGACCTGTGACCAGCCTCCGGGTGCGGCGCCCAGGTCGACTATCGTGTCCCCGGGATGGATCAGGTCGAACCTGTGGTCAATCTGCTTCAGCTTGTAGACGGCCCGGCTCCTGTAGTGTTCCTGCTTCGCCTGGCGGTAGTACCGGTCCCTGCTCCTCTCGGCCCTCCACTGCTTCGTCAACCGATCGGCCCGATTCCGAGCATGGACTTTCCTTACAAAAAGAGTATAGGCGGAATAGGCAATCGCCCAGACGGGGACGGAATGCCGAAGGGGATGACCTACGCCAAGGCCGGAGTGGACATCGACAAGAAATCCAGCAGCATCGCGGCCCTGGTCGGACGCCTGAGCTACAAACGGAAGGGAATGGGCAGGCCGGTCGACCTTCCAGGCCACTTCACCGGGCTCATAGACTTCGGAGAGTACGCCCTCACGCTGGCGACGGACGGAGTGGGGACGAAGCTCCTGGTGGCGGAGGCTTTGGACAAGTGGGACACTGTCGGAATAGACTGCATCGCGATGAACGTTAACGACACGATCTGCGCCGGGGCCGAGCCATTGGCGTTCGTGGACTACATCGCAATCGACGAGCCGAACGAGAAGGTCACGTCGGAGATCGGCAAGGGGCTCGAGGCCGGGGCGGAGATGTCGAACATGACCATAGTGGGAGGAGAGATCGCGGTCCTCCCAGAGGTCGTGAAAGGGCTCGACCTGGCCGGCACTTGCCTCGGCATGGTCCACAAGAAGAATATCATCTCGGGGGCCTCGGTCAGGCCCGGAGACGCCCTCGTCGGACTGCCGAGTTCCGGAATCCACTCGAACGGGCTGACGCTTGCCCGGAAGGTCTTCGAGAAGAGCGGACTTCGATACACGGACAAGGTCTCGGGACTTAAGAAGAGCGTCGGCCAAGAGCTGCTCGAGCCGACGACCATCTACGTTCGGCAGGTGCTGAAGATTCTGCGCAAGTACGAAGTGCACGGCATGGCGAACATCACCGGCGGCGGGCTCAGAAACCTCATCAGGCTCAAGAAAGGGATCGGGTTCGAGATCGACGACCCGATGCGACCTCAGCCGATATTCGACGTGATGCAGAAGCTGGGCAGCATATCGGATCAGGAGATGTACCAGATCTTCAACATGGGGATGGGGTTCGGCATCGTCCTGCCGGAAGCGGAGGCACGCTCACTGGTCAGGGGTCACCCCGGTGCGAAGATCGTGGGCCATGCCGTGAGATCGGAGAAGATAACGGTCCCTGACCTCGGGCTCAGCTACTCTAGATACTGACGGGCACTACTTCTTCAGGACGCCGACCTGGGCGAAACGGCTCAGGACCTCCTCGTCGTGAGGGGCCTCGTTCATCTCGTTCGTCAGGTCCCTCCCCGCCATGTGCTGCTCCTGATGGTTCCCATCGATCCAGAGGTCGCTCTTGGAGACATCGTACACTTTGCCGTCGTAGACCACTAGCGCAGGCTGGCCGCCCTGGCCGTTAGCCTTCGCTATCTCCTCCATCGTGTACTCGCGCATCATAGTCAGCGGATTGGACTAGCGGGATATTAACCCTTGAGCTTGTTCAGGAGCTCGTCGACTGGCATCGCGGGCATGGTCATGGTCTCCAGAGTGCCTCTGGAGCCGATATCGACCAGTATCTTCGTCATCGTCAAGGAGTCATCTGCCTCGATGATGTTCAGGAAGTCGTACTTCCCCAGAAGCGCATACTGGACCTTCACCTTCGCACCCATCCGCGCCAGCTCCTCGTTCACTTCCTTCAGACGGCCAGGCTTGGACTTGAGGGTCTTCCTGCCGTCGTCGGTGAGCCTCGATAGGACGACATACTCGCTCATCTGGTTTCCTCCGCCCGCGGCAGCGCCATGCGCCCGCATATTCCCTTCCCCCTAGCAATACGGGATACGAAGTCACTTCCCCTTGAGGAGGGCGACGACGGCGCCCAGTGCTGTGCACGTCTCCAAGGACATGCCTCGTCCGGTGACGTCCAGGTGCACTGAACTCATCTCGAATACCTCGGCGGGCAGGCCGCGAGGACCAAGACCGAAAACCAGCAGAACCGACCTGCCGGATGCCACCAGCGATCTCACGCTCCCCGGCGACGCCTTCTTGGCCGCCACGGGCTTCCTCGTAGTCACGACCACCTCGCCGAGCTGGGGCGGGAAGCCCTTCTTCGGGAAGTCGAAGGCTGAGAACCTTCCCTTTCCAGCAAGCTCCACGAGGTAGGCGCCGCTCTCGCCGATGCTCGTGGTCGTAGAGATCCACTGGGAAATCTCGACTGGCGTGCTCAGCTCCTTGTCATAAGGAAACCCGAAGGTGGCAAGATTGCAATCGAACGCGAGCGCCAGTGGACCGGCTCTTGCAAGGGCCCGGCGATGCGACTCGTGGAACTTGACGGGATCGTATGAGTTGTACAGCCCGATGGTCACTCTTCCAGGCATTGATACCGGTCGTCCAAACTGCATCCGATGACTAAGAACTATCTATTCTGGGGCCTTGCGCAGCCTTCCGCAGATGGCGTACTGGTCCCCGTCGAAGAAGACGTCCATTTCGGGATTCTTCTCCTGGAGCTCCTTGATCTTGTCCAAGACTTCGCGAAGCGTGAGTTCCGTCTTGTCCTTGTTTATCTTCACGAGCACGCGTTTCTCCATCATGCATCCCTTGCGCGTATCTGGCTCGAGCCATGCTTCTTATGGAGGGTCGCGATATAAATACGTATTCTCTGGGCACCGCCAAATGACGCACACGCGCACGCGCGTCGAGGTCAGGGCTGACTAGACACCGCGGTTATATGCGGCAACATGGCTATCTCCGGTTTCGAATGGAAATGGGAACTAGTCAAGGAGGGAGCAAGAAGCCTGACAGAGCGAGCAGAAGGAATCTTAACAGGCTATGCATCCTCGGGGCCTGCCTCGGGGTCGCGTCATTCTTCCTCATATGGATGTACGTTCCCTTGACGATGCCCGAGCCCGCGCCAATTCATCCTTCGCACACGCCGTCCATCGTCTACATGACCGGCCTGATGGGTGAACGCAGTTTCGTCACGAATCTCTACGTCGTCGCCGCCTTCGTCTTTCTCCTAGGGACTCTACTCGCGTTCTTGTTCCCGGTTGGAGGTCTGTTGCAGTTGGCCAGCATCGTCATGTTCTGCTACGGCGTTGTTGGTTCTGGATTCCAAACTCCACTTGACGGTTACAGTCAGCAGCAGCTGCCGAGAGAAGGAATGTTGCTTGGAATCGTGTCTTGCGCGCTCGTCCTTCTCAGTGTCTTCTCCAGCTTCCAAGGCGGCAGGCTGAGGATTGGAAGGCCAAGCGTCGCCACTCTGCACGAACGGCTTCTGACGTTCACCTTCGTTATTAGCTCCAGTTAATCCGACGAGACGGCGGTTCAACCCGTGTCCACGACCGGCCCGAAAACAGGGTTCGCCTTCTGGCCCGCCGCTTCTAGCGCCTTCTCCCTAGTCGCCTTGGTCAATTTCCCGAGCTGCTTGATCTTCTTGTCGAAGGTGTCCACGTACTTCGGAAGGACCTTGTACACCGGGAGAAGCATCGGCACGAATGTGACCCTTTCCTTGCCTATGCCAAGAGCTTCCAGCTCAGCGCCAAGTGCCTGGAGGCGCCTCTCCACAATGTGCGCGATCTCTCCGTTCTCCTCGTCCGAGAGCAACACTCCGTCGGCCCCGTAGGCGAAGGCCTTCAGTACCTCCCTGCGGGAGATCCTCGCGGCTGACGGGACTCTCATTATCCTGATGGATGGCGGATACTCAAGCCGAGCAGTTCCCGCTGAGTCGGCGGCGACGTAAGCCAGAGCATCCCCGAAGAAGCCGACTATCCTTATATCAGGCTCCTCATTCGAAATGAGCCCCTTCATCTCCGCTTCAACCTGGGGGTCCGTGTAATGCTTGAGCTCGAATACCCTCTCGGGGCACTCGGACACGCACGCTCCACAGCCTATGCATGCGATCTCGTCGATCCGCGGGACCTCGTCCACGCTAATCGCGTCGACAGGACAGATATCCTCGCAGGCCTTCCATTTCGTGCACTTCATTCCGTCGACCACGTATGCTTTCACAGGGTCGATGAGCATCTTGCCCGAGCCAAGGAACTCGATGACCTGCGCGGCGGTGCTCCTGCCATCGATTACGCTGTCCCTCACGTCCTTCGGCCCTAGCGCGGTGCCAGCGGCGAATATCCCCGGCCTGTGGGTCGAGACCGGCTCGAGCTTCGGGTGCTTCTCCGACACGAACCCGTCCTCCCTGAGAGGCACCTTCAGCATCTGCGCGAGGCCCTCCGATCCCTTCGACGGAACCATGGCAGTGCACAAGACGACCGTGTCGAACTCGTTCTCGATTATCTCCCCCAGCGTCACATCTTCTGCCCTCACCTTGATGCCGCCGGTTCCTTTCTGGACGTCCGAGACCCGGCCGTGTATGAACTTGACTCCGAACTCCTCCTGAGCCCTGAAGTAGAACTCCTCGAAACCGCTCCCAGCTGCTCTGATGTCGATATAGTACACGTAGACCTGCATGTACGGGAAGGTCTTCCTCAGGATGACCGCCTGCTTGATGGCGTAGTTGCAGCATATCTTGCTGCAGTACGGCACGCCCACCTTCCGCGTTCTCGAACCGGCACACAACACGTACGCGACCTTCTTGACGCGGTTCCCGTCCGCCTTCCTCTTCAGGACCATGCCCGCGCCGCACTCGTTGATCATGAGACGCTCCATCTGAGTCGCAGTGATGACGTCCGGCAGGGAGGTCTCGTACTCGTGCAGCTTCTTGACGTCGAACAGGTCGAACCCAGTGGCCATGATGACCGCGCCTACGTTGAACTCCTGGAAACGCTCCTTCTCGTCCATGTCGATAGCGTTCGCGGTGCACACCTTGAGGCATGCACCGCACTTCTTGCAGTGCTCGAAATCGACGACGTATGCTGCCGGAACGGCCTGGGGGAACGGCTTGTAGATCGCCTTCCGCTCGTAGAGGCATTCCTCGAACTCGTTGGGGATCTTCGAGGGGCACACCTTCTCGCACTTCGCGCACCCGGTGCACTTCTTCGGGTTGACCCCGCGCGGGCCTATCCGCACCTTGACCTTGTAGTTCCCCGGCGTGCCCGAGAACTCCACCACCTGGGAGCCGGTGTAGAGCGCGATGTTCGGGTTGGAGGCCACATCGACCATCCTAGGGCTGAGGATGCACGGGGCGCAGTCCAATGTCGGGAAGGTCTTGCTCAGCTGCGCCATCCTGCCCCCGATGCTCGGGTTCTTCTCGACCAGATAGACCTTGTAGCCCGAGTTCGCGAGCTGGAGCGCTGCAGATATCCCGGCGATCCCGCCCCCGACGACCAGGACCTCCTTTGACATGACCATCTCTTTTGGATAGAGGGCTTCGAGCCTCGCGGCCCGAAGGACGCCTCCCCGGACCAGGTCCTCGGCCTTCTTGGTTGCCTCGTTCTTGTCCTTGTGCACCCATGAACACTGCTCCCTGAGGTTCACCATCTCGAGGTTGTACGGGTTGAGGCCCGCATCCGAGATGGTCTTCCTGAAGGTCTTCTCGTGCATCTTAGGGGAGCAGGAGGCCACCACAACCTTCGTCAGGTGGTGCTTCTTGATATCCTCCGCGATCTGGTTCTGTCCCGGCTCCGAGCAGGTGTAGGTGTTGTCGGCGCTGACGACCACGTCCGGGAGCCCCTTGGCGTACTCCGCGACCGCCTTGCAGTCGACAGTGCCCGCTATGTTGGTGCCGCAATGGCACACGTAGACGCCTATCCGCTCCTCCGACGCCTTCTTCTGACCCTTCTCCTGTTCCTCTGCCATTTCTCTGACTATTTGTGTATCATTAACACAGTAATTGTTCCTTTTGGACCACCCCTTATTGGGTTGGCTTGCTGCATCCGAGCTCTCCAGCCAGCAAGTCGAGCCTGTTCAGCGCGCGCACACCTGCCAAACGCCAAAACCAGCAACGATTCCGTCGGAGCGACCCTTAAATACCGCATCTCGACTATTTATGCCGGGACTTGGGCCGCGCAAGCGCGGCCACCAGTCCGATCCCCTCCACACAGGGCCGTTCAGGAGAGCGCATGCCGAAGGACGATGAATCTCCGGAGAAGACCGTCACCTGCCCGATCTGCGGGTACGAATCACCGCTCGGTTCTAAGCGGTGCGACCATTGTTACAACAGCCTGGTCGATGAACCCGACGCGGCGGAGGGGACGGAGGCCCCGGCGCCTCAGGACCCGGAGCTGGGTGAGCTGCGGAAAATCCCAGGAGTGGGCTCGGCCAAAGCCGAAATCCTCAAAGAGGCCGGGTACCACTCGGTCGAAGACATCAAGACCGCGAGCGTTGAGGAGCTGTCCTCGGTCAAGGGCATAGGCGAGAAGCTTGCGGCGAAGATTATCCAAGGGGCGAACGACGTCTCGAACCCTTCGAACGCCCCGCTGGCCAGCTGGCTCGAGGGAGAGGACGACGGCCTAAACACGTGGCTGTCGGGCGAGGACGCTCCTCAGCCGCAGTCCGAGGCGGTCAACAAGGAGGTTTCACCGAATGACTCACTCGCGCGGTGGCTCGCAGGGGATGAGGAGGATGTCAACGTCTGGCTGTCCGAGACCCAGGAGATGGAGAGGACAGGCGTTCGGAAGATCGGGCCACACGAGACGCTCGCCCGTGAGGCCGAGCTGATACAGCTGAGGGAGACCCTCAGGGAGAAGCTGAGGGAGTTCGAGTCCGGGGAGTTCGACCCGCAGAAGACCGTCGAGGAGCTTGCCAAGGCGAAGGGCGAGCTCGAATCCGAGAAGAGCCTCGTGAAGCAGCTGATGGACGAGCTCGAGAACGTCAAGCGCGGAAGCATCGCGGTGATCAAGTTCATCAAGAGCCAGCAGGGAAACGAAGCGGACCAGAGCACGCTCGCGGACAAGCTCGCCTCGGAGATGGCGAACAGGGAGACCCTGGAGCTCAGGATCATGCAGCTCGAGGAGGTCGTGTCGAGCCTCAAGGCGAAGCTGGACGAGGGCATATCCGGGCAGCCGATCGACGCGCAGGAGCTGGCCCGTCGCGAGATCGCCATGCGCGAGAAGGAGGCGCAGCTCGATGCGATGAAGAGGCAGCTCCTGTCGAAGGAGGAGGCCTTGAGCGCGGGGATGTTCACCGCAGGGGTCCCGGCCATTCCGGACGCGCCCAGGATGCAGGTCCAAGACTTCTCGGCTAAGGAACAGGATTACATACTGCAGATCCAGGACTATCAAGCCAAGCTGGCCCAGGCAGAGGTGGAGATAAAGCAGAAGGAGGAGATGCTCAGACTCTCAAGCGGAGCCCAGAGCAAGGGCGCGGTGGACAAGGAGATCCTCGCGAAGCTGGAAGAGGCCCAGAAGGCCGAGCGCACGCTGGTCGTCAGGGAGCAGGAGGTTCAGCGCCTGCGCGACGAGCTCAAGATCCGGGACGAGGACCTGAAGAAGCTCAAGGAGCCGATGAAGTACAAGGAAGAGGAGATGCTCCGGCGCGAGGAGGACCTGATGTTCAGAGAGCGCCTCCTGCAGGAGGAGCAGAAAAAGGTCGCCCAGACCAGGTCGGAGCTGGGATCGATGGACGAACTAGCCCTCAAGCAGCGGCTCGAGGAACTCAAGGCCGAGGTTAACGCCAAGGAGGAGGAGATCCGAAGCAAGGAGAAGTTCATCTCGATGAAGGAGGAGGAGCTCCGGATGCGCGAGCAGGGCGTCATCAGCGAGGAGATTGAGAAGCGCGAGCAGGACCGGATGCTCGAGCTGAAGCAGGAGAAGGTCAAGACGGGCACCGCGAGATTGGACGACCTGCTCATGGGCGGCATGCCGTTCGGCTCCAACGTGCTGGTCTACGGGCCGCCGTTCATGGGCAAGGAGGTGCTGCTCAACACCTTCATCGCTGAGGGGCTCAAGAAGGGAGTCCCGGCAGTCTGGGTCATCACCGAGAAATCGCCCAAGGAGATCAGAGAGGAGATGACTTTCGTGGTCTCCGGGTACGAGGAGTACGAGAAGCTCGGGCTGGTCAGATACGTAGATGCATACTCGAGGAGCATGGGCGACGACTCGCAGGACCCGTACACGGACTATATCGAGTCCCCGACAGACTACGAATCGATCCAGAAGGCCATCGAAGAGGTGACGAAGCAATTCCTAGAGAAGCACGAGTACTACAGAGTGGGCTTCAGGTCGATCTCGACGCTGATCGCGTACCTGGACCCGGCCACCGCCTTCAGGTTCCTCAGCCCGGTGGTCGGAAGGAGGAAGAGGGACAGAGCCGTGGCGATGTACACGATCGAGAAGGGTGTCCACGGCGAGCAAGAGATACAGATGATCGGGTCACTCATGGACGGCATGATAGAGTTCAAGGTGGAGAACCTGAACACCTTCCTCGCCATCAGGGGCATATGCGATGTCCAGTCGAGAGCCTTCATCCGATACACCGCGACGAAGGTGGGTGTGACGATCGGGTCGTTCTCGTTGGACCACATCAGATGATTCTCGACCTGCTCAGGCTACTTCCATCGAGCGTGATTCCTTTCCTCCAGGCGCCTTCATCGGCTTTCCAGTCTGGATCTGCGGAGGCGGCAGAGGCGGCGGCAGTCCGAGGTCCCGCGCCGAGACCACCGCGGATGGCATGCAGTTTGCGAAGATGGCCGCCAGGATCGGGTTGAAGACTTCGTTCGGAAGCGCATTCGTCTGAGTCCACTGCGAAGCGAGGGCCCTCGCATCGCCTTCCCACACGACCCTGCCCTCGATCTTGATCATGCCGACGCCGACGTAGTTCACGGTGAACCTGAAATCGATCTGCGCCTCTCGGTCCGAGGTCGCGGCCAGGCTAGTGACAGATGTGTTGTGGTCAACCCTGAGGTGTGGAATCTTCTCTCCGAGCTTGGAGAACCTCTTGGCGTCTATTGAGATCAGTTCGAACGATTTGATTGGCATTTTCCCTGCACCTGGCGGACGGCGCTAAGAATGTCTCATGGCTTAAAAGATACTCCGGTTGCTGGGCGTCTGGAAGGAGTGTGCCGTGGGCCGGACTTGAACCAGCGACTTCAAGATCTTCAGTCTTGCACTCTCCCAACTGAGTTACCACGGCATTGGGAAGCAGGTGGGCAGTTACGCTTAGGCTATATTAAATGTTAGCGAACTCCGAACTGCGAAATCCTCGGAGCGAACTATCCGCGAATCCGTTGCCTTTTCGCCATAGCCTTCCGGGGAAATTTGCAGGCGCAAATACCTCGACCAAGCATCGAATCCAGCATCCCGTTTTGCGACGTCCACACTCGTCCTTCGCTCGATATCCAAAACGACAGGTATATATACGCTCCAATCACTGATTAGTTTGTCTTCAAACCCCCCGTTTGGTGATACGATGAATCTATCCCCCCAGCATGAGCACCATTCTGCAGACTCAACCGGAAAAAGAATCAAGAAGTCACCACGGTGGGACAACGAGGAAGGCGTCGCCGCGACCGTGGGCACGATCATGGCCCTGCTCGTTTTCCTGACCTTCATGGGGATGTTCACCAACCAGTTCGTCCCCGTGTGGATGAGCGACAACGAGAGTACGCACATGAGTGAGGCCATCCAGCAGTTCGTCACCCTCAAGTCGCAGATAGACAACGCCATATCGCTCTACTCGAACAGCCTCGTTGCGCCCGCGCCCATCTTCGTTCCTGTCACTCTGAGCGCGCCTGGCATTCCCGTTTTCGCATCACCGACCGCGGGCATCCTCTCGATAACGCCCGAATCCAAAGGCGTCAAGCCCATGTTCAACATCACGTACACGTACCAATCCAACACTTCTGGCACTATCTACACGTACACCCTCGACCAGAGCAACGACGGTTACTCCGGAGGGTACCTCGACCTATACTGTCCAAACAGATACTATGTCGAGGAGCACATCATGTATGAGTCTGGCGCTGTTATCCTCAACCAGTCGGATGGCGAGTTCATCCTCGCTGGGTTGCAGCTCTCCGTGAAGAACCTCCAGACGACGACGCATCCGAGCAGGGTCATGCAGATCACTCAGGTCTCGGTGGAAGGGGCGAACAAGACAATCGGCGGGACCGGCGCCAAGGGAGTCAGTGCCGAGCTCACCTATGCGAACACAATCGCCTACGAGAACATCGGGGCGTACGGAGCCACTCTGAACATCACGATCACATCGGAACACGGTACGGCCTGGGAAGAGTACTTCATAAGAACCCTGACCAGCCAGGGCCTCACCCAGTACAACGGGTTCAACATCACGAAGCAGGTGCATCCCAAGGTCGGGACGACCCCGGCGTTCTACACCGTCACGATATCGATAGACAACATCAAAATCCTCGACCACACGCACGCGACGGTCATCATGGGCATCGGGGAACTGGGAGTCTAAGGAGGGGTCACATGGCTGACACAAGACCGAAACCGAAGCACAAGACGGATGTGCCCGTGAACGCGCCCAAGAAGCCCCTAGGACAGAGGATATCCCAGGGATACCTCAAGGCGCTGGCCAAGATGAAGCCGAAACCCCTGGACAAGAAGAACCCCAAAGGCGCAGCCGCCAGGAAGAGGGACTGGAGCAAGGGCAGGGGCTCGGTCTACACCGAGGTCCCACCTATAACTGACGTCGACATCCAGGAGATCGGGTTCTACGGCGTGATCGAGCCGTTCAGCTATCTGAGAGCCACTTACAACAACGCCACGAGCGAGTACATCCTGAGCGTCATAGAGCCGAAGCTGACCGAGGACGAGGAGGAGATCCTCAACCTCATCAAGGAGACGCTGGAGAAGACCCTGGACTATGACTGGGACAAGCTGACCGTGATGAACAAGAAGACCTTCCTGGAGAAGAGTGTCGACAGCTTCATCAAGTCCAGGGGGCTGAGCATCGAGCCCATCTCGAAGGACAAGATCACGTACTTCATATCGCGGGACTTCGTCGGTTACGGGCCAGTCGACGCGTTGATGAACGACGAGCGCATCGAAGACGTCTCCTGCGACGGTGTTGGGATCCCCCTGTTCGTGTTCCACAACAAGTACGAGTCCATCAAGACGAACGTGGTCTTCGCGGACGAGAACTCGCTGAACTCCTTCGTGATCAACCTCGGCCAGAGGTGCGGCAAGCAGCTCTCCGTATCCAACCCCATCCTGGACGGCACGACTGTGGAAGGGCACAGAGTGCAGGCGACCTACGCGAGGGAGGTCACCACGAGGGGCGCCTCGTTCACGATCAGACGGTTCAAGGAGAAGCCGTTCACCCCTGTCGAGCTCATAAAGTACGGGACAGCGTCCCCGGAGATCGTAGCGTACCTGTGGCTCAGCGTCGAGCATGGGGAGTCGGCGATCATCTGCGGGGGCACTGCGAGCGGCAAGACGGCGACGCTCAACGCGATGGCCCTCTTCATACCACCCGGCGCAAAGGTCGTCACGATGGAGGACACCAGAGAGATCAACCTCCCGCACGAGAACTGGATCCCTGGCACCACGAGGTCAGGAGTCGGCGAGCGCGGGGCGGACGGCAAGGCTGCCGGGGAGATCGACATGTACGATCTCGTGAGGGCGGCCCTGAGGCAGAGGCCCAACTACATCATAGTCGGTGAGGTCAGAGGCAAAGAGACCTACACCATGTTCCAAGCAATGGCAACCGGTCACACCACCTTCTCGACCATGCACGCCGATTCGGTCAAGGGCATGGTCAACAGGCTCGAAAACCCACCCATCAACTGCCCGAGGATACTCCTCACCGCCCTGAGGAACGTGATCATCCAGACCCACGCGAGAGTCGGGATGGACATGGTAAGGCGGATCAAGCAGCTGATCGAGATCGTGGGTTTCGAGCCTGAGACAAATGAACTCATCAGCAACACGGTCTACGAATGGGACCAGGCGACGGACAAGTTCGTGTTCAAGGGCCACAGCTTCCTGTTCGACAAGATCATGGAGATGAAGAACCTGACGCACGAGGAACTCCTGGCCGAGTTCGAACGCAGAGTGGACATCGTGAAGTACATGGTCGCCAAGGACATCGAGGACCACAGGGAGATCTGGGGACTCATCAGAGAGTACTACAAGGATTCGAAGCTCACCGCCGAGATGGTCAGGAAGGAACTCTACGGGGCTGGGCAGCAGCCGGCCTCGCCGCAGCCGATCATAAGACCTGTCGGGGGTGGTGTGCCTGCCTGACGTATCCGATGCGTTCAAGAGGATAGAGGTTGACAAGAACAAGTACCTGAAGACCAAAATCTCGCAGCCGGGGGCGAAGCTGGGACCCCACCCGATTCGCCTAGAGAAGGGCGCCGTCCCGGAGTACATCAAGCTCTCGTCCTTCCAGGATCTAGCTTGGAGAAGCATGGGCCGGTACGCCAAGACCAGGACTGCGACACTACAGCAGCTCGACGAGACGCTTCTGAAGGCCCACCTGAAGATCAGGCCGGAGGAATACCTCGCATACGTGTTGATGGCCTCCCTGGTGCTCGCGATCGTGGGCATCGTGATTGCCATCGCGGTAGGCATAGTCCTGTTCGGCATACTGGGTGTGGGCATACTCTTCAGGGTTATGGTGTCCGTTCTCGCGATAGCCCTCCTGCCGGCGATGGGCTACTTCCTGCTGATCGGCTCGCCTGGCTCGAAGGCCAAGGCCCGGGCCAGGGACATCGACAGGAAGATCGCGGCCGCCATGAGCTTCATCTCGGCGATGGCCTCGGCGGACGTCAACATTGACGTGATATTCAAGGAGCTCTCGAGACAGAAGATCTACGGGGAGATCGCCAACGAGGCTGCCTGGATAACGAGGGATACCGAGCTGCTCGGCTCGGATATCCTGACCGCAATCAAGAAGGCCGCCAAGAGGTCCCCGTCCGCGAAGTTCCAGGATTTCCTGCAAGGCGTCATCACCACTTCGACTTCCGGTGGGCAGCTGAAGCCGTACTTCCTGCTGAAGGCAGAGGAGTACCAGAAGGAGAACAAGCTCGCCCTGAAGTCGCAGATGGAGACCTTGGGGATGCTCGCGGAGTCGTTCGTGACCGTCGTCGTCGCGTTCCCCCTGTTCCTTGTGCTCATCCTCGCCATCATGGCAATAGTAGGGGGCGGCGACCCTGGATTCATGGTCATGATGCTCTACCTCATCGTCCTGATGATGATCCCAATCTCGCAGTTCGGTTTCGTTTTCGTCATCTGGAACATGTCCAAGGAGAGTGCGATGTAACATGCCCGCCCAGAAGAAGATGTCGGAGCAGGAGCGGGAGAAAGCCCTCAAGAAGATCCTCTCCCAGGAGAAGGCCGACCTCACAATGCCTCTCTTGGGCCTCTCGTTCGGCCTCGTGGCAGTGTTCGGGCTCATGGGATTCCTTGACTGGGTAGGGAGCGTGAGCCTGCCTTTCGAGCCGATCGACTATGCCATCTTCGCGGCGCTCGCAGTGTTCGGCCCATACGGGTTCTACGCGAGCTCCAAGGAGAAGGTCATAAAGGAGATCGAGACGAGGCTACCCGACTTCCTGAGGGACGTCGCGGAGGCCGGCAGGTTCGGCATGACCCTTGCCGATGCCATCGTCGTCGCGTCATCCGGAAGATATGGCCGGCTGACGCCCGAGATCAAGAAGATGGCCGCGCAGATCGAATGGGGAGTGCCCGCGACTGAGGCCATCAGGCTCTTCTCGGAGAGGGTGAAGACGCCGCTCGTCACGAGGATGGCCTCGATCATCATGAAGGCCAACGATGCAGGCGGCAACGTGGCGGACGTGCTGAGCATGGTGTCGCACGACGCCAAGGAGACGATCCTGACCCAGGAGGAGCGAGGGGTGACGATGCAGACCTACGTCCTCGTCATCTACATCGCGTACTTCGTGTTCATCGCCACCATCCTGATCCTGCAGTTCCAGTTCCTCCCGAAGATGGAGCTGGCGGGCCAGCAGGTCAGCGAGAAGGCCGCGCAGATGGGCGCCGGGTCGATCGCAGGCGTCAACATCAACGTGTCCATCATCCCCACCGTCTCGTTCATATTCCTCCTCTCGGTGATAGTCCACGCGATCGGGGACGGGATCCTCGCAGGGGTCATCCAGAAGGGCAGCTTCCCGATTGGGATGAGACACTCGTTCATCATGCTCGTCGCCGGCTTCCTCATGCTGAGGCTGCTGATGGGAGGTGGATGAGATGACCGAGGCAGAACAGCCCAAGACCGTGGAGGTCGAAGGGGAGAAGAAGAAGGGCCCGGGCCTGAAGACCGCCTACTACAACTTCCTGCTGAAGATAAAGCCGAAGCCCCTGATGGTCGCGGTCACCAAGAACGAGGCCCACATGGACCTCACCGGCATCACTGTGATCGAGAAACTCTCGGAGCCCAACGTCGACGAGGTGGAGCTCGTCCCCGTCAAGAAGGACTACGCCTACGTCCGGATGAAGTACGACAACAAGGCGAACGAGTACCTCTACGAGGTGATCGAGCCGAAGCTGGGCGAGGACGAGAAGGACGTCCTGTCGCTCCTGAAGGAGACCCTCGTCGCCTCGGTCGACCGGATGACCGAGACCCTCCCGGAGGAGAGGGAGAAGTACCTGAGGCGGATCGTCGAGAAGCTGATGGGCCAGCTCGGCATCTCCTTGAACCCCATCTCGAAGGAGAGGGTGATGTACTACATCATCAGGGACTTCATCGGATACGGCGTCGTCAACGTGATGATGATCGACCCGAACGTCGAGGATTGCTCCTGCGACGGCGTCGGCGTGCCGCTCTACATCTACCACAGGAAGTACGGGTCCATACGCTCGAACCTGAGGTTCGAGACCGACGTGGAGCTGGACGGGTTCGTCGTCTGGCTGGCCCAGAAGTGCGGCAAGCACATCTCTGTCGCCAGCCCGCTGCTCGACGCGACGATCCCCGACGGCTCGAGGCTGCAGGCCACCCTCGGGAAGCACGTGACCAAGAGGGGCTCGTCGTTCACGATCAGGCGGTTCAAGGAGAACCCGTTCACGCCTCTCGACCTGCTCAAGTTCAAGACCATGAGCACAGAGATGATGTCCTACCTGTGGCTCGCGATCGAGCACGGCCAGTCGATGCTTGTCTGCGGAGGCACTGCGAGCGGCAAGACCACGACCCTGAACGCCGTCCTGCTGTTCATACCGCCTCAGATGAAGATCGTCTCGATAGAGGACACGAGGGAGCTGAACCTCCCGCACGAGAACTGGGTACCTGGCCTGACCAGAGAGGGGTTCGGCGGGAAGAGCATCATAACCGGCAAGGCCGCAGGCGAGATCGACATGTTCGACCTCCTCACCGCGGCGATGAGGCAGAGGCCCCAGTACCTGATGGTCGGTGAGGTCAGAGGCAAGGAGGCGTACGTCGTCTTCCAGGCCATGGCCACGGGCAAGACCTGTTACTCGACGTTCCACGCAGAGGACGTCCAGGCGATGGTCCACAGGATGGAGAACGACCCGATCAACCTGCCGAGGGCCCTGGTCACCGCGCTGAACGTCGTCCTCCTGCAGGCCCAGGTCAAGGTGGGCACGAAGATGACCAGGCGTGTGAAGTCGCTCACGGAGATCGTCGGCATCGACCCCGAGACCAACGAGCTCATCACAAACTCGGTCTACACATGGAACCCCGCGGATGACACCTTCAACTACAGCGGCCACAGCTACGTGTACGAGAAGGTGCGCATGGCCAGGAACTGGTCCCCCAGGGAGATGGAGAGGGAGATCAAGAGGCGCGTGGACATCCTCGAGTACATGAAGAAGGTCAGCATCGACAACCACAGGAAGGTCGCGACCATAATCTCGGCGTACTACAAGGACCCCGAGAAGGTCATGAAAGAGGTCAGGGCGAAGCTGGCCGAAGGCGCCGAGAAGCTCTGAGCGCGCCCCGAAAAACCATTTCCCCGTTCTCATTTCCTCTTCGTGATGCGGAAGCCCCGGCCCTCGAGCTGCTTGATCAGAGGCCCTGGGTCCCGATACCACTGACCCCACTTCCTGCTGATGTGCTCTGTCCAGCTGTAGTCCTCGTAGCCGAACGGGTCTTTGCGCCTGCTCGCGAGCGGGATCTTCGCCCTCCGCGTCCGATAGTAGTCCTGCCGAAGGTAACCCTCGTCCATCTCATCCATCGCGGCCCCGACGAGCTCATCGGTTAGCTCGGGATACTTGCCGTCAAAGAGTGTGAACTCAATCGGATAGCGGGGCCTCGGGTGCGGGTCCTCGGCCGGATAGCCCATGGCCAGCTGAACCAGCGGGAAGACCTTCGCGGGAAGGGAGTACTCCTTCGCAATCCTTTCGGCGTTGTACATCGCCGATCCGAGGAAACAGCTGCCCAATCCCAGGCTCCTCCCCGCTATGACCATGTTCTCGGCCATCAGGGACGCGTCCTGTATTCCGAAGAGGAGCAGGGTCAGGTCGTTCGTGATCAGCTTCCAGCCACGTCGCGCCATTATTGCCTCGAACTTGTGGGGATCGACGCAAACAGTGAACAGAAGGGGCGCATGGAACGGATGCTTGGCCCGGTTCTTCGAGAGGAGCAGCGAATAGAGCTGCGAGGAGAACGGTGCCTGCTGACCGGCCCTCACCACGGTCCTGATGACTTCCTCGGACGGTTTGCGAAGACTGTACTTCCGTATCGATCTGTGGTCGAGAAGCACCTGGATCACCTGATTCGTAGACATGCATGCGCCCTCCGACTCCCAATCGGCAAGTCCCTATAATCTAGTTCCTCCGGACATGGTGAGCGCCCGCTCAAGAAGACAGAAAGATATTGAGAAGCCGGGAGGGCTCTCCCGGCATCCTAGAGGTTTCGCCGTCTTAGACTACTGAGTCGAGCGTGCTCGCCGCCCCGAGCCAGGCTGTCTGAAGACTCAGGAGATCCTCGGCAAGCCACGGATCCAGCTGGGTCGTCTTGATGCTATTCAGGGCCGCCGATGCACCCGAGATGCTGAGGCTACCGTCCTTCAGCCCGTTGTAGATCCACAGGACGTTGACATATGCCTGTTGCTGGTCCCATTCGCCGCCCCAGTACATCACGTCGTTGATCATCGAGTCCAGGATCCAGTTGTAGGTCGCGTTCGAGCACAGGTGTCCCCATTCCATGTCATACACCGTCTCGAGCGACTTGAGGGCGTTCCCTACTCTGCCCCTGTCGAGCTGGGCCAGAGCCGCGTTAATCGCTCCGATGTCATTCGAGTGCTGGTGCTCCCTCGGGAACACGTCCCAGGAACCCATGGTCCCGCCTTCTCCCATGGTCCACACGTTGACCGTCTTCCTGGCAGAGTACAGGGCCTCGTTGAGCGCGTCGGCTTTCGCTGCAATCGCGGCACGCTGGCCGTCGTTCTTTGCCGCTGCGTACGAGCTCTGCAGGGACGCCGCGTAAATGTTGACTGCGCTCACCTTCTCCTTCAACGCATCCAGCGCGTTCTGGGCGTCGGCGAAGCTGCAGTCCGATGATGCCAGCAACGCATCAGACTTCATGTAGCCCTGGGCGTACGTCACCATGTCCTGGATGTTCACAGGAAGGACGAGGCATTCGCTGGCCCTCATCCCAAGCAGCGTGTAGATCTGGATGATGAGCTTCATCGGCACGAGCGCGTTGTACGTCATGTTGTCGCAGGCTGTGTGGTAGACCTCATCCTGGTTCACCACCCACCACGCGTTTATGCTGCTGGTGCCGCCCTTCGCATGGAACGACCAAGCATCCACCCACGAGTACGCCGGGTTGTAGTAGCCGACCTGCCCAGTCATCCCCAGGTCGTCCAGCGCGGGCTTCACGAAGACATTGATCTCTGGGCTCTGCTCGAGCCAGTACTTGCCCGAGGACTTCGGGATCGAGCACATGTCGAGGTTCAGGTCGATGACAGTCCTGTCCACGAGGCTCCTGTGGGCCTTGACGAACTCATACGAGCCGATGAGCCAGTTGTACCAGCCGCCGTCAGGTCCTCCGAACTCCTCCCCGTCGAACGAACAGAACACGAGCGTCCTCTCGGGGTTGAACAGGCCGAGGGCCCTCGCCTGCGAGAACACGTGAGCGTACTCGAGCACGCATGCGATTCCAGAGGTGTCGTCGCTCGCAACGCCCCAATAGTTGTCTATGTGGGCCGAGAAGACGACGTACTGGTCAGGATACTTCGTCCCGTAGATGTATGCAGCGACGTTGGTCCCCCTGCCCAGGTTGTCCCCGACAAGGTCTCCCCTGCCTGAGACACTCAGCTGCACCACCGCCCCGGTCTCGAGCTGGGCCTTGATCGCGTTCGCGGCGTTGATGGAGGTGGACAGCGCGGGGATCGGCCCCTCGACGACGTCCTGCTTGATCCCTTCCGGCAGCGGGTAGCCGTCGTAGTATCCGTAGAACAGCGCTGCCACAGCGCCGTGAACGGCCGCGTCCATGTCCGGGACGTTCGGCCAGCCCTGCTGGTCGTCATCGCGCTGGATGAGCGCGATCTTGCCTGTGAGGTCGCCAGCTGCCGCAAGCTCGGCGTCCGTCCCTTTGCCGCAGTCCACCACTGGCGCGGTCAGGGTCTTGCCGTCCTCCGAGTTGCCCAGGTAATACGGTTTGCCGTGGTCAGTTCCCCATATGGAGTAGCTGTCGACATATGTCGCGACCTCCAGATCCATCTCCACGGGCGAGACGATCTTCATGGTCGTGCCCCCGTTGACCCATGTCTTCGTGTCGAAGTGCTCCATCTCAACCGCGTCCATGCCCATTGCGGAGAACATGTCGTAGATCTCCTGTTGGGCAGAGAGCACCTGGGATGATCCCACCAGCCTCTCCTGGTCTGGACCAGTGAAGTGCGCTAGCGTCGCCCAGGCGCGATCATAGTCCAGATTGCCAAGGACCGCCCGCTCCTGAGGCGTCAGGCCGTGCGCGACTTTCCCCGGTCCGCCGGCAATCGCGACGGACGGGACTACCATCACAAACATCGATGCGATGCACAAAGCTAAGACTACTCGTTTCCTCATCTTGTCCCCCCTTGCCCAACAGTTTGGGCGCCTGAGTGAATCGGCTTGTAGATATTTAACCGAGACCACGCATAAGGGGGCCGCCAGTTCGACGGCTCACGCAGGAACAGATGAAAAGACCGTGAAGTGGTTTGATAGGGTTTTGAGTTCCAGCCTACTGCTGGTCCTCTGTCTCGTCACCGGAGCCGCTCTGGCTCTCCTCGCCGCTCAGCGGGGTCTTGATGATCTTCTTCGGCACGACCTTGCGGTCGATAGGCCTTCGGATGACCATCCTCGGCGCCTGTCCCGGCTGCTGGGGCTGCGCGCCGGGCTCCTGAACGGGCTGGGGAGTCATTCCGGTGGGTGCCACAGGCGGCGGGCCCTTCCTCCCGGGTGCCTGCGTGGTCGCCCCTGCGAAGACGGTGCCGCACTTGTGGCAGACCGTGGCCTCCTTCGGGTTCAGCGTGCCGCACACGGGGCACGGGACCGGCCCTTCCTTCTTCTTCTCTTCTTCCTTGGCGAGCCAGTCGTCGAAGGTGATGTATCCTGGCTGCTGCCTGAACCAGTCCTCGAACTCCCTGTCGCTGAACTTCTTGCCCAGCTCCGTCTTGGCGAGCTCGCGGTACTTGGAGACCATGTCGTCGTACTCCTTCCTCATGCGCTCCATATAGTCGGCTTCATCCTCGAGCTCTCCGAGGAACTTCACGCCGCAGTTCGGACACTCGGTGGAGTCCGCTGGGATCCACGCACCGCACTCCGAGCACTTCATCGTGCCCGCCTCGAATTCCACGCCGCACTTCGGGCACCTCTTGCTCGCGGCAGGTATGAACGCGCCGCACTCGCCGCACTCGACAAGCTTCCCGAGACCGTACACGTATGTGTACACCGTGAAGCCCGCGACGACGGCCACGACAGCGATGATGATGACGATCCAAACCCAGAACGGGAACAAGCCGCCCGAAACCGCGGAGCTGACCTGGACCGTCGTAGTCGTCGGATAGTCGAGCCCTGCAATCTCCGCGTGGAGAGTGTAAGGACCGGTCTCGAGGTTGATCGGTATGAAGAGAGTCTGCTGTATCTGACCGCTCGAGTCCGTGGTCGCCGCGTCGGTGACGGAACCTTCGATGGTGTGTCCTTCCCTGTCAACCAGGTAGAACGTGACTCCTGGCAGGCCCTTGATGCCGGCCTGCGAACCACTCGTGTAGGTTATCGTGGCCGTGATGACCATCGTCTTGCCAGCCTTATACTCGGTGTTGTCCGTGTTCAGGGTCAGGCTCACATGCAGCTGGTTTATCGTGAAGTCGGTCGAGTCGAGGTTGTTGGTCTCGTTCGTCTCCGATATCTCATCGGTCGGATCCAGGAAGACCCAGATCTGGTACGGGCCCGGCACGGTCTGGCCGATCGTCCACGGTATCGAGATCTGCTTGGTGTCGTCCGTGGAGTTCGCAGAGATGTTGTAGAGAGCGTTCTGCGGGGATATCGTGTAGTTGTAGTCTTCCCCGCTTACGTTGACCCTGAGCCTGAACGTCGCCTCCCGTCCGCCCAGGTTCTTGATCGTGGCGAGCACAGTCACGGGCGTGCCGAAGGTCTCGCTCTGGATGTCGTTGCCTGCGCGTTGGACGTGTATGTCCGCGGCGGCGATTGACAGGTCGGGCCTGTCGTCTCGTATCGTGAACGTGCCGGTCACCATGTCATTCGAGTAGTTGGTCTCGATCATCGTGCGGCCCCAGTTGACGACCATCGTAACCATCACGGTCTCCTGGTACTGCAGGCGCGGGACCTTGTACTGGTACGTCACGGTTGCTGAGTTGAACTTGCCAGCGAAGGTGCTCTGCACGGTGATCGTCTTCTGCTCGTGCGCCCCCTGTGAAGCGTTTATCCATAGGGTGATGACCGGATTGGCCACTGGCGCTTCGCCGTTGTTCCACAGGACCGTGCTGAAGTTGAGCCACTTGTCGCCGTTCACCTCGGTAACGGGCGTCATATCCGGCATGAAGAACAGGAGCCCGCTAAGCTGAAGATCCGGATGGTCGTACACTTTGATGTCGTTCCAGGCGATGTTGTTGGTGTCGTCGCCCGACTCCTCGATCGTATCCAACGGGTCGACGCAGACGTATATCGTGTGCCAGTCGACGACCGTGAACGTATACATGACGCTGACTGCCACCGACCCATTCGGGTTGATGTAGTCCAGCGTTTTTGCCCCTATCAGGATCCCGTCGGACGACGGGTTTCCGTCGTAGAACTGAACATCCACGGACTCCACCCTGATGTCGCCGTTGTTGTGAACGACCGCGGAGAGGTTGACTGGCCTGTCTACGACCGGCGTCTCCAAGGCGGTGATCTCGTGGGACATGACCTCAAGGTCCGGCAAGGTGGTGACTGCGACCGAGAGGTTGTAGGCCTGCTGAGACCACGCCTCATTGAACTCCTTCAGTTTGCTCTCAGGATCCGCAACAATCACGATCTGATGGGTCCCAATCGGGTATCCCGCGGCCCACGGAGTTGTAACGGTGGCGCTGCTTCCAGGCTGTATCTTCGGAATGTACTTTATCGCAAAGAGGTTGACAGCGTTGGGCACTCCGCCGGTGTACGCGCCGTACTTAATGTCGTAGAAGTTCACCTGCACGTTGAAGGCCCAGCTCGCCCCGTCGTTGTTGATCCTGGCCGTAACATTGACCTCTTCTCCCCTGCGCGGTGGCGGGGAGACTGTTATCGGCACAGGGCTCGAATGGATTGCAAGGTCGGGCAACGCCTTCGGAATCGTCATGGTGGCATATGTCGCGTTCCTCCCAAGGGGCTCGGTGTATGGCATGACACCGACGGAAAGCTCCTCTGGTGAATAGTAGACCACCGCGTTGTGAGTGTACGTTGCGTTGACCTTGTAGTTGCCTACGAACGTGGATCCCGCAGCTGTGATGTTCGTGCCGAGGGAGTTCAGCCTCGCGACTCCTGACTCGTCACTCAGGGTCCAGTTGCGCAAAGAACCGTCGATGTAGTATCTCGCTTCGACTCGCGCGCCGGGCAGAGGTTGCCCTGCGCCGTCGTACACCCATACGTGTATCCATCTGAAGATCTGCGCGTATGCGTTGTCTTCAACTGTTATCGAGGGCACACTGGTGTTCGTGAAGCCGCCTCTAGAGGTCCCTGAGAGAACCGGGGCCCGAGAAAGATTGGAATCACTAACAGTGATTCTCGCTGCGGAATCCCATGAAGTTGTCAATCCGCCATCCATAGTAGTGTTCCTGAGAATGACTTGGCAGTTGTCTTCTGCGACGACGTTGACGCCCTCAAGTACCGAGTCGATGACTTCGAGAATTCCCACTCCCTTTACCTGTATATTGATTGGCAGTTCGCTAGTTACGATCGAGTTCTGAACCAGCATCATTCCTGGGTGTCCGGTGGACCCATCAATATACACTGTCCTCTGATAGGGGCTTGTCTGGACTAGTTGGAATGTAGCATGGTCAACGGTCAGAACGCCATCAGCGGCCACGATTACATCCCCCGCATGATAGTAAGACATGCCTCTAATCGTGAGGGAAGGAGGAACAACTAGCCATCGGGACTGGTCAGGACTCGGGGCACTGACTCCGTTCAATTCAACCGTAACGTCATAACTCTGGTTCGAAGAAGCCATGGCAGGATATGCTGGAAATGAGAACGCTTCGACGCTCAGATAGACTACAGAACCTATCGTTGCCGACCCTGTGATGTCGGATGAGCCAACATAGAGTGAATTCGGCATTTGATCTCCACACACGATATCGGTAAGGAATGGGATCTTCGCAATTCCATTGGCGCCTGTCACCTTGAAATTGCCAGAAGTCCGACCCATGTAGTTCAGAACTTCGGTGGGTGGGGATGGGTGGATTCCTCCAGACCAATAATAGAACAATGGTTGCCCCCCGTACGAATCCGAACCAGTGAAAGTTGATGATATCGATGCGCCTGGAATTGGCACACCATATTCGTCCCCCACTGTGACATTGAGCCA
>Ga0172366_10000039_pt1 | contig 65315 bp, 69 predicted proteins | sample LakKivSesite69cm_FD_114533 | JGI IMG/M metagenome (GOLD analysis project Ga0172366, IMG submission 114533) | Sediment microbial communities from Lake Kivu, Rwanda - Sediment site 69cm | ecosystem: Environmental > Aquatic > Freshwater > Lake > Sediment | place: Rwanda: Western Province, Lake...
CATCGGATTTGAGGCGGACGCCGCCAACGCCGAGAAGAGGAGAAAGATGCTCGTGGAGAACCTCTCCAAGATTCACAACGAGATGTCAGAGCAGGCCAAGCTCTTCGAGACCTTGATATCCTCTCTTGAGGCCAAGCTGGCCACCTCAGCAGTCACGGAGGATCACTACGTCAAGGTGTCGACCGCCCTGAAGTACGGGCTAGAAGAGACCATAAGGGAGATGGAGAGTGTGTCGGACGCCCTGACCGCGCTGTACAAGGAGGCGCCTGAGCCAGATCAGTACCTCATAGACAAGGCCATGAAGAGAGTCGAGAGAGAAGAGTAGGGCTCAGCCCAGATAGACCTCTGCCAAGTTCAGGTGGAACTCAGCAGCTCCCACTACGCTCTCGAAGTCGATGAACTCGTTCGGGGCATGAACTCTTGAGTCTATGAGGTCGAAATCAGCATTCCTTGAGTACACTTCCACCCCCAATGCCCTTGTCCCGATGCTTCTCATGTACCTGCTGTCGGTTCCAGCAGGCAGCATGTACCGGAAGGCTCCATCTGCTCCGGATGCTTCAGTCAAGGATTGGATCACAGCTTCCTCGAACTCTCGATCAAGCTCAGAGCGAGAACCGGGCGACTGATTGATGACTTCAAGTTTGATTCTATCGTCTCCCAGTACTCCTCTCAGCCAGCTCATTGCCTCCTCGGGGTCTGTTCCGGGCGGAAGCCTGCAGTCTATCGTCGCCTGCGCACTCGCGGGTATTACGTTCGGTCTGACCCCCGCAGAGAGCATCGTGGGAGTGGCGGTTATTGCGGCCTCTGCCTTGATCTTGGACCAGTTCGTCCTATCCACCTCGTGAACCTTCTCAAGCACAGTCTCGAAGCTCGACTCGTTGACGGTGTAGTCCAAGTGATACGCCCTGACCAGCGCAGCCAGATGTCGGAGCGCCTCGTCAGTGAGTTTGAACTTGCCCTGCGCCTGCCCTACAGCTCTGACAGCTTCAGCTATCTTCAACACGGGGTTCTCGTGCAAGTACGGAACGGAGGCGTGACCACCCTCCCCCTCAAAAGTCATCCTGAGCCACAGGATCCCCTTCTCTGCCGTCTCATACCCTATTATCCTGCCGCCCTTCCCGTTGATGATGAGACCTCCTCCCTCGGTCACGCAGTAGTCCGCCCTTACGATCTCTGGCGTTGTGCTCACGATATGTCCTATGCCCTTCCTGCCGCCGTTCTCCTCGTCTGCCGTCTCCGCCAGCACTATCCTGCCTCTGGGGAGGAACCCCTCCCTCTTCAGCTTCAGGAACGCGAAGACCTGCCCGGCCACCAGACTCTTCATGTCCGCAGCCCCTCTTCCGAAAACGCAGTCCCCCCGTTCGGTGGCGGAAAAGGGTGGGTTCTCCCACGCCTCCAATGGGCCCGGGGGAACGACATCCAAGTGGCCGAGGAAGGTCAAGGATCTCTTTCCGGGTCCCTTGATCTCGGCCACAACGCTTCCCCTTCCGGGCTCGCTTTCTATGAGCTTGGGCTCCATGCCTTGGCCTCCGAGCAACGATGAGATGCACTGAGCAGCCAATATCTCATTGCCTGGCGGGTTCGAAGTGTCGATCCGAAGGAGATCCTTGAAGATCTTCTTCAGTTCAGTCCTTTCTTCTGGGCTCAGTCGCTTCACTATTGCCCCACCGGAGCCAGCTCAATCCTGTTGTCAGCGACGGTCATCTCCATGACGTCGTTTATCTGAGGTCTTCCAAGTGCGCTGTATTCCTCCATGGTGAGGTACAACGACATCCTAGGGTTGTGGGCCTTGGGAAACATGCCCGTCTGTTGGAGGCCGGACATCACCTTGAACGCCATATCTGACACATACTCCTCGTCTGAGGAGGGGGATTGCCCTCTTATGACAGGCGGCTGAACTGCGCTCATGTCTAACCTCACCCCTGGCTTCTCTTCCATGTCGAACGACGTTATGGACACGACTTTGACAAGCGACAAATCAATTCGTCGGCCGGGCAGATGCTTAATAACCCTTGCCCAAGTTTGGCAACGACAATGGACCTAGGATGGCTTGTCAGCTATTTCTTGAACCCGGGTCCGCAGCTCATAGCCACGCTGATTCAGGTGGGTCTCGGCCTAGTTCTCGGCATTTTCATAAAGAGGTTGATTCTCCCAACATTCGGGGTTTTTGTCGTCCTGCTATCAGCGTACTTAGTCGGGGTCCTAACGTTGCCGGAGCAAGTTCTTACTGAGGTTCAAGGCCTGCTCGGAGATGCCGTGGGCAGGGTGGCTTCCGCTCTGATACTTCTGTCCCCTTTTGCTGTTGGACTGATACTCGGCGCGGTAATAGGGGTAGTCCTCCTCTGATGCACATGAGGTCGCAGTCGATCATCCGCTTGGTTGGTGTGCGTTGAGCAGATCTGACAACCCGTTGGTTTTCCTTGCTTGGAAGGACGATCCGGCGGCCATGAACATAGCGCACAACGTGCTGAAGCTGTGTGAAAGGTCCCACGAGGGCGGGCGCGGGCCTTACCCAGATTCGTCTGTCATGGAATGGCGCGGGGAGGAGATTCGGCTGACCTACATCGAGGAGTCGCCACTCTACCTCCGCGGCGACGAGCTTGGGTATGACCCGCGCGCTGTCGTGGTTCTTTCGAAGCACAAGAGTGAAGCTGGAATACCGTGCCTGACCGTGCACTGCACGGGGAACATCGGGGATGCTGCATACGGGGGTGAACCCAGGAAGGTCTCCGTGGCCCCGGCGCAGATGATGAAGGCTGCGCTCTTGGAGCTGAATAGTCGCACGAGGCAGGCCTCTCTCCCGTACTCGGTTTCGTATGAGGTGACGCATCACGGTCCCACCGTTAACTTCCCCATCATATTCGTCGAGATCGGTAGCTCGGAGGGGAATTGGAGGGACCCGTTGGCTGGCGAGGTGGTCGCTAGGGCAGCCTTGGCCGCAGCTTCGGCCATCGAACAGGACGTGGAGGTCAAGGTTGGGTTGGGTGGCCCTCACTACGCCCCACTCTTCACATCCATGACAATAAGGGATGGGACGTGCTTCGGTCACATGGTGTCTTGGCATCATCTTCCAGATCTCGACGAGAGGTCACTCGCGATGTTAGCTGAGAGGAACGTCGGGCAGTTCGGAGGCGCGATCGTGGACTGGAAAGGGTTAAGGAAGGAGAAGAAGAGGGTGATCTCACTCTTGGAGAATGCGCACATTCGCTTCATCAGGATATAGCCAGATCGGGTCGGCAAGTTGCCAACATTAATATCCGGAAGTTCTCATCGGTGAACGTTCTTGGCTTCGCAGTCCGACGAACATCCACCTGAGAGCCAGAAAGGAGACGCGAAGGTCCTTTCACTGCTCACGGATCAGGTGAGAGACGCCGTTCTGAAGAGAGGAATCCTCCCGCTGACCGAGGTGCAGGAGCGGGCGATTCCGGTGATTCTGCGCGGCGGAAATGCACTCCTGATCTCCCCGACCGGGACCGGAAAGACCGAAGCCGCCATGGTTCCGGTGTTTCACCTGCTGAAAGTCTCGCTTGATCAGAAAAGGGGGTTCAAGGTGCTGTACATCACCCCGCTCAAGGCTCTGAACAGGGATCTTCTGGAGAGGATATCTTGGTGGTCCACTCAATTGGACATCAGCGTCGGAATCAGGCATGGCGACAGCCCCAAGGCAGAGAGGACCCAACAGTCCATCCAGCCCCCGGACATCATAGTGACCACGCCCGAGACGTTCCAGATACTCCTCGTTGGGCGGAGGTTATCGTCACATCTCAGGGCGGTCAAGTGGGTCATAGTCGACGAGGTGCACGAGCTGGCCGAGGAGAAGAGGGGTGCTCAGCTCGCACTCGGGCTTGAGAGGCTCAGGGATCTCAAGGGAGCAGACTTCCAAGTCATAGGCTTGTCAGCTACAGTCGGCGATCCTGAGCTCCTCGGCAGGTTCTTGGTCGGGGTGGAGAGGAAAATAGAGGTGGTAGAGGCCTCGCCGGAGAAGTGGATAGAGATAGACGTGTCCTTTCCGAAGCCCACGAAGGAGGACTACGACCTATCTCGGGAGACCCTTGAGCACCCGGCCGTCCTCTCCAGGCTAAGATACATAGAGAGACAGATCGGCCAGCACGACTCCACCCTTCTCTTCACCAACACGAGGGCAACGGCCGAATCCCTGTCGAACAAGTTCCTGCTCTATGAGACGAAGCTGCCACTCGCGATCCATCATGGTTCACTTGGGACTGCGACGAGACTGATGGCCGAGCGTGGGCTCAAGGGAGGGACGCTCAGGGGGGTGGTCGCGACCTCAAGCCTCGAACTGGGGATAGACATCGGCCAAGTGGACTTCGTCGTGCAGTACGGGTCGCCCAGGCAGTCGACGCACCTCATCCAGAGGGTGGGGAGGAGCGGCCACGGCGTCGGAGAGATCTCCAAAGGGGTCATAGTCGCAGTGGACGAGGAAGACCTCATGGAGTCCGTAGTCCTGAGGAACAGGGCTCTCCGAAAGAACCTAGAGGTGATAGACTTGCCGTCCAAGCCCCTAGATGTGTTGGCCCATCAGGTCGTGGGCTACATGCTGACCCGAGGTAGATCCCACATCGAGGACCTCACAGACTTGTTCAGAGGGGCCACAATCTACCGCGACCTGAAGCCCGAGGACATGGCCTCCGTTCTGAGTTACCTCGGGAGCAAGTATCCTACAGTTCTTCGCTTCGATCCGCCGAGCGGAATAGTGACGCGGGGCCGAGGCGCACCAACGTACGAATTCTACTATGATCACCTTTCGACCATTCCCGAGGTGCGCCAGTACAGGGTGATTGACACGAACACCAAAGACGTGATAGGCATCCTAGACGAGGAGTTCGTGGCGGAAAAAGGCATGCAGGGAACGAAGTTCATAATGGCCGGCAGGGTGTGGACGGTTGACGGGATAGAAGAAGGCGAGGTCAAGGTCAGGAGTTCTGAGGATCCGACCGGGGCAGTTCCTTTCTGGGCGGGCGAGGAGATCCCGGTGAAGTTCAGCGCGGCCAGGGAGTTGGGAGAACTGAGAGGTGAGGCCTCAGGCATGCTGTCAAGCGGGATCTCCACCGCGGAAATCGCCCATACCCTGAGTGAGAAGTTCAAGCTTGATGCAGGTCTCATAGAGGAGATGCTCTCGCCACTGCACAGCTCGCATGTTGAGGGATACCCCGTCGCCACAGACAAGGTCGTTGTGATAGAGTCGTGGAAGGAGAAACTGATCGTCCATGCCTGCAACGGGGATCAAGTGAACTCCGCTCTGGCAAAGATCATCGGCTCTCTCCTGTCTGAAAGGGATCATATGGTGAGCACCGGGCGCGACCCGTACAGGGTCATTGTGGACCAGCCGGTGGACCCCGTCATGCTCCTTAACAGGCTGAGATCACTCAAGGAAGAAGAGGTCGAGGAACTGCTCCTTTCCGGGATAGAATCCGTGGGCATGTTCAAGAGGAGAATTGTTCACGTCGGTAGGAGGTTCGGGGTTATAGAGAGGGATGCTGATCTGACCTCAATTCAGGTCGACAAGTTGGCCTCGTTGCTCAAGGGTACACCGGTCTATGAGGAGGCCAAGAAGGAGCTCCTACAGAAGGACTACGACGCGGAGAGACTGAAGTCCTTCTTGGCCGAGCTGAGGGATGGAGGAGTGAGGGTTGAGATCATAGAGGGGAGGGATCTGCCCTCTCCCCTTGCTCGCAGCGCCCTGAGGAGCGCAGAGGCGCACGTCGACCTGTTTCCGCCGGACAGGGTGGACAAGATCCTCTTGAGGTACGCATCCGCTCGCCTTCGAAGCGGCGTGCTCACTCTCATGTGCACCGAGAATCTGGACTACTACGAGACCCTTCGCGTCTCTGACATGCGCTTCCCCCTGAAGTGCCCGTCTTGCGGGTCGGGCTACATTGGAGTGGTTCCAGATGAGGACTCGGCCAGGACCGCCAGGTACAGACCAAAGTCAAAGAAGAGCCGGAGGATACTCGAGCGAGCCAAGAGGACAGCCCTCCTCCTGTACAGACACGGTCAACGATCGGCCATGGCCCTAGTGGCGAGAAGGGTGCCACTGAAGGAGGCAGAATCAATACTGGAATCCGCCAAGACTGACGAGGATTTCGTGAGGTCTATTGTGGACGCTGAGAGAAGATTGTCGTTCGTGCGCTACTGACGCTGGCTAAGCCCCGAAGACGTACCTGAGCAGGGACTTCAGGTCGACCTCCGCATTGGTCCTCCAACCAGGCACCAGCGATTCCCCATCCTCTTCGAGGTAGCCCCACTTCACGTACTTGGAGATGAAGTTGCGCACCTTCCACTTCGGGAACTTCTGCCTCAGTATCTCCTCCACCTCGGATCTCGGGGTCTTGTCTCCCCTGGAGCCTATCGTCCCCAGACACATCGTCAGCCCAGCTAGCTCATCGATGCTCCAGCCCGAGGTCTTGGCGTCCGAGACCCTCACAGGCTCGGATAGGGTCAGGAGGAATCTCGCGGTGCTCAGCCGATCCTCGGGGCTGTCGAGCGAAAGCTCCGACCCGTCGTCGCCGACCGCCCTGATGGAGATGCCGAGGGGCTCCATCTGTGACCTCAGCACCTTCAACACCCTCGTGTAGCCAGAACCCAAGGACCGCTTCAGCTCCCAGCCCTTGATGCCCGGTATTCTATGCGACTTGAAGAACAAGAGCTGCGCCGCTCTCCTCACCTTCGTGGGCAGGCCCGCTGATTCCATTTCAGCTGACCACTGTCACAATGCTCTCGGTGCCTCTCGGTCTCTCATCGGATACGCGGTCCTTCGCCACAATCCAGAACTTCTTCTTCAGTGGCTCCTTCTCGACCACGGCATATCCGTAGCTCAGCATGAAGCTGATTAGGACAGCCCTCCTGAGCCTTTCGTTGAGACTGCCACCTCCCACCAAGTCCTCGTAGAGGACCCTCCCCCCTCTATCCCTGAGTTCATCGTGCATCGCCACTATCCCATCAGAGATGAGCTCGTCATACCTTATTCCCAAGGACTCTAGACTCTTCCCCAGTAGGGGCTCAACTTCCTCCGCTTCGATCGCGTACTCTTTCAGGTTGCTCCAGTAGTAGTATGATCTCTTCATCATCTCATGGCTCACGACATCCCGGGCAACGCTCGGCCTCCAAGACTGAAGGAAAGCCTCCGCCAGCCTATCTGACGACGACCCGAGCATGGCAAGCCTGACGAGGAAGGGGTCCACGTACAGGACTGAGGACTTGTCCCTCAAGTGTTTGCTTTGGCTGTATACGAGGAGTGCGAGATCGTAGAGTGCTTCCATTTCAAGTTCCAAGTGCCTGAACTCAAGGCTTCTCCTTATCAGCCCCTTGAGCCTTGACATAAGCGGTTGGAACTCCACCGACAACGGGTCAACCCCGCTTCTCACCATGGATGACAGTTCCAGCACCAGAGCTCGTAGTTCCTTCTCCACCTGTTTCTCAGATGTTCTCGACAACGTTTATCACCGACGTTCCACTCACTTTCTGCACGACGATGCCGACAGCTTTGGTCACGCTCTTGGGAACTTGTCCTGGTGTGACCACGAGATAGGAAGCGTCCGGGTTGCCGTTTGCCTCCTTCTCCACCAACTTGAAGAAGACCTCCCTGTTCCTAGGATCCATGTGTATGTCGAACTCGTCCAGCGCCCTCAGAGGTGACTGGATCAACGATTGAAGCGACAGCATGAACGCGATTATGGAAGAACTCCTCTCGCCCCCGCTTTGGGTGAACGAGTTGAGTTCGACGAGCCGGCCTCCGCCGAAGCTAACCATTATCTGGACCCCGGCCTGTTCCATGTCCTCCTGGCCGACGAATCTGACCTCGCCATCCGCTCCTATGCCTTTCATCTTATCCTTGAAGGAGTCACTGAGGCGATCTATCAGTCTGCTCACCTCCCTCCTCCAGACTGACAGCGTCTCGCTGATCTCGCCCAACACGGATTCCTTGTTCTTCTTGACTGAAAGGGACTTCTGCTCGATGTCATCATACGTCCTCTTGTAGCTCTCGTACACCTCCATGGCGTTCTCCACAACTGACCCGATCGAGGCGAGACCTATCTGGCCGTCCTCCATCTCCTTGACGATCTCGTCCCGCCCTCTTATTCTGATCGGCTTCGGGCCGAGCTGGGACGCCTTGGCCAGGGCTTCGTCGCAAGTCCTCTCGGCCATCTTGACATTCGCCGCCACCCTTTGCTCCAGCCTAGACAGTAGCGAGGCGTTTGTCCGCAAAATGGCTTCCCTGACCCTTGCCTCCGCGTAGCCCTGAACGATCCTCATGAGCTCCTCTCTCGGTTCTGCTGGTCCATCTGCCTGTTGCTCGACTGCCCCCTCTATCCGGGCCGGATTGGCCAGCGCTTGGATTCTCGTTTTCAAGTCCTCGAACAGCGCGGCGACTTGCTTCGAGGCGGCCTCGATCCTAGCGTTGAACCTCTCAAGTTTCTTACCTATGAGGGCGCTCCTTCCCCTCAGTCGCTCTAGCTCCTGAGTTGAGGCAACTTGTTCGGACCAGGCCTGTTCTATCTGAAGCTCGGTGATCCTCAACCTCAGCGAATCTCTCTTCTGAAGCTTCTCAACCTCCCCGTGCCAGGTTTCCAGCGTTGACTTCGCTTCCGCCAAGAGGGCGGATATCTGCTTCTCCTCGCTCGCTACTTCCGTGAGCTTCTCCCTCGCTTCCCTTATCCTGTTCCTGAATTGGATCAGGCCGACTGCTGCTTCGATGGTCTGCAGTATCGCCTGCGGAGTCAGGGCCGCTATCTCCTCGACCATGTACTGGTGCATTATTATGAACATGTTGTCGGGATCTATCCCAAACCGATTCAGGACGTCGTATATCTCCAGTTTCGTTGCCTGTCTGAAGTTCATCTGATGCCAGTACTCGCCGTCCTCCCTGAGGTACCTAGTTATCACGAGCTCGTCTGTCCTGACCTCCGGTATAGGACGCACGCCGTTCTGGGTTTTGTTGTCAAACACGAGCGTTATCCTCGCGATGTCCTCTCCCCATCTGATGAGGTCGCTCAGTTTCCTGCCGCGCTCCGTGTGGGCCTGTCCTAGGCCGACGGAAAGCCCGAGCAGGATCGATGACTTGCCGGCACCATTCGGGCCGAGCACCAAGTTGAGGCCGGGTGAGATCGGTATCCTAGCGTATTTGTAGGTCATCAGGTTCTCCAATATGAGTTCCCGCAACAGTAGCTTGCTCTGTCGAACCTGCCCAACCGGCCTATCAGTTGTCACAGTCGAAGTCACTTGAGCGAGTTCGTTAAAAACCTATCCCGAGTCACGCGGACGTTACGATTAATATAACTGGCCCTTTCGACTTTGCGCAACGATGGTGATAGCTGGAAAGGCGTTCCGGGTCGCGGAGAAGGTGACAATGGAGTCGATAGCGGAGAAGCTGACCGGCTACAAGAGCGAGCAAACGATCGAGGGGTCAGATCTGACGCTCTTGACGGAGATAAAGGATCTGAATGCGGACAAGGACGAGTTGTCCGGGGTCATCTCAAGGGATGTTCCCGTGAGGCTCAACAAGAGGGGCGAGCTCGAGGTCACGTTCAAGACGATCGACACGCCGTTCGTCTTCCGCCAGAGGAAGTCGGACATGTTGCTGCTGGTGGTCGAAAAGAAGCCCGTCGCCAACGCGATGGCGAATCTGTTTTCATCCGTCCTCTTCCTATCCCTCGGTGGCATACTGAACGCCGAGATACTGCCGAAGACATTGGAGTCCTATCACAGGAGGAACCCGGAGGGAACCAAGGTGATTTTCTTCGACGGGCTGGGTATCCCAAACTTGGACAAGATATCGCTGTATGGCCCCTCCATATCTGACACCTCCCTCTACCCCACCTATATCTCGCAAGGGAGCATCTGGTACGTCGTGGTCACTTCGAGAAAGTACGGTTATGTGGTCGGTGTGACCAGGGACGCCGTGATCACGATTTTCAACAGAATGAGCGTTGAGGATTTCATCGGTTTCGCCAAGGACGAGATTTTCGATCTCATAACCGGACCGAAGGAGCCTGTCTCAGGCTAGCTGCCGAATGACCTAACGTATTCGGTGATGGATTCGAAGGTGCCATTCTCGAGCCAGCCGAGCGTGTGCAGCTCGTTCGCCACCCCCATCAGCGTCGCGACAGAGGCGAAGCGGATCCCCCTCTTTCGAAGCAGCTCGGACCCGCCTTCCTGCTTGTCCAAGAGCACGCAGTAGCCGTGGAGAACCCCTCCTTCGTCTTTCACGATCTTAGCGATCTCAAGCGCCTTCTTCCCCGTGGCAATCACGTCGTCCATAGCGAGAACCTTGTCCCCGGGGAACATTGTGCCGAGTATTGGCCCGTACTTGTCTTGGCTGGGCGTCCTTCGAAGAACCACTAGGGGCTTATCCAAGGACTGAGAGGCAAGAGTCGCGAGGGGGAGCCCGCTGTGATCAGCGGCACCCAGTCTGTTGTAGCGCCCATCGATTTGTTTCTTTATCACATCACAGAAACCATTGACCACTGATGCCAGCATACTCGGGTCCTGCCACAGTCTGCTGAGTTCGAACTGCAATGGAGCCGATTGACCCAAGTTGTTGGTGAAGAAGCCCAGCTGCAGGGCCCCAGTCTGGGCGATCGCCTTTGCCAGACCAGTTATCCTATCCATACACCTGCATCTCCCCGGGCTGCATTACCTGTACATGCGTCTTCATCCGAAGCTTCTTCATGCTCGTCTTGAACTTCCGCAGATCCGATCCGTGAAACGGCACAACGGTGTCGGGCTTCACCACGCTTGCGATCAGGGCCCCGCTCAGTGGAGTGACCCCCGGGTCGAGTCCAATCGGAACAAAGGCCATGTCCGGCTCTTGCTCCGAGACGACCTTCATGTCGTCGTTAGGGAGGCTGTCACTGGCGTGATATATCCTGAAACCGTTGTCCAACACCACCATGTAGGTCAAGGGAGTCTTTGCCGTCGGATGGTTACTCCTGAAGGCCACTACGCTCACCATGTCTATTGGAAGCTCTTCGCCTGGCGTCATAACCCTTATGAGATCCCTGCTGATAAACCGCCTTAGCAAGACGGCTGACGTTTGGTCCGTGACTATCGGAGGGAGATCCTCCGGCGGCGCGATGCCATATGGCCTCTGTTGCTCTGATCCCGCCTTGCTATTCTTCATGGCCTTGTACAGGGAGAACATGAAATTCTCGTCCAAGTGATGGGAATGCTCGTGAGTGACCATGATGATGTCCGGCCTGAAATTCTCAGGCAACGTGGCCGACGTGGCATCGATTAGTATGTTGTACATGGGCGACTTGATAATGAGGCCCGAACGATCATTGGTCCTCATAATAGCCGTCTGGGACTTTCCCAGGCCCACTTCGGCCATGTCGGAAATATCCAATTCGCTGAGCTCGAGTACCTCTCGACTTCATACTTAAAAGACTTCCTACCTTTTGACGAACGCTAATTGACAGAGGTGCACATATCCTACGGCTCCACGCGCGTTTTCCTCACGATTGAGCCGCAAGAACTTCTGTGCATCAGGGATGCTGAGCCAAGGAGTTGGATATCCAAGGCCTCGGGACGGGGGTTGGGGTCTCTCGCGCACCTGCGCAAAGTGGTCATCCGACCTGACTTTAGGTTGCTGCTCAATCAGGATCTGGCCAACCGCGCGCTTGAGTCAATAAGGACGCATCTCCCAGCAGATTGCGCCCTGCTCTCACAACCCCTGGCACCGAGGTCGATGTTGGACCACTTCCAAGACTTTGTCGAGCCTGGGCCGGACAATTCCCGAGAGACCGAGGCCAGCGCTGAGATACTGATTTCCAAGGCCACGTGTCACCCGTTCATTGACCTGCTCGGCTGTCTCGGAGAGTCCGCGTATCCGAATGGGGGAACGGGTCTAGTGGAATGCCTAGACGAACACACGTCGGGAAATGATGACAAGGCAATGGCCCTGCTGCTTGAGCCCCTCAGAGGCGCAGAATCAGGGCCCCTGCTGGCACTTGCCGACGCCAGCGACCCCGCGAGGGAACCCTGCATGTTTGACGTCTCGGCTGACACAGGCGACATCCAGACGCTCTGTAAGCAGTCCCAAACACCTGAGACCCCCGATGGCATGACGGCGCTAGTCGGATCCCTCGGAGGCGAACCTAACGACTCGGTGCCCTCAGTGGGCATACCCTACCTTCTTTCGATCCTATCATCTTGGTCATCTGAGGTTTCTGGGTTTGTCGCGATGTGGGGCCAAGCCCTGACGGATCTCCCTATGTTCGCGTCGGCTAGCCTGCGTCACGACGAAATCCGCGCAAGGTTGGAGAAAAGGTTCGACTGGCACGATATAGTTCTCTACACGATAAGGTCGGCAAGGACCGACGAGCGCGTCAGGCTCGTCACATCCATGCCTCCGGTCTTGGTCGCGAAGACGCTGGGGTGGAAGGTTCAGGAGACCGGGGCGGACCTGTTGAGGTCGATGAAGAGGGCTAGTAGGGGGGAGTTCAAGCTGGCTGTCGTTCGTGATGTCTCCATGGCCTTCCCTAGAGGGTCAGAAGCCGGTGAAGCAGAGAAGGAAAACTAGGGCGGTGATCGCCACCATGACTTTAGTCGATAGGCTCAAGCCACTAACATCGTCCAAGGGTCCGGGGTGATCCCTGAAGCCCCAAGTGAGCAATGCCAGTATACCCATCAGCCAGAAGCCAGCTGCGAATAGGGCTATGATTGACACGACCGTCACTATGGTGTAGCCCTGTTGTCCAAGCGCTGCTCTCGCGACGTGCCCCCCATCGAGTTGCCCCGCTGGAAAGAGGTTGACGAATGTCAGCGCGAAAGCCAGCCAGACCGGGGTGCCAAGTGCTCCCATGAACAACACGCCGTTGCCCTTGCGCAGGAACATGGCCAACAACTCAAGAGCTGGCTGCATGCCCGACAGCGGGACTCCCGTCTGTTGGCTCACTGAGAGCGCTTCATCAAGCGGCACCTCGACCGCCGTTATAATCGCAACAGCCCCCAGCACCAACGCCGCTAGGAACCCTAGGAGAGGCCCCGAGAGTCCAATGTTTGCCAAGTCATCCCTGTTCTTGGGGATTCCCCTCTGTAGGATCACAGCTCCTAGCGTCGGATAGACCCCAGGTATGCCTGGTATGAAATACGGGCCGCTCGTCTGCACGTCGCTACTGGTCGACGCCAACTTGTGCCCGATCTCATGAAGGCCCAAGACCAGCAAGAATCCGGCCACATACGTGACGAAGCTGGCGACGAATGAGGTGTTCACGCCTGCCGCCGCCTCAATCTCACTTATCATGGGAAACCTGATCGCGAAGTCGGCGCCAATCGTGATGGCAGTTAAGGCCAGTGAACCGAGGATCAGCAGACGATCGTTTTTCGACTGCGCTTGCACATCAGCCCTCACTATTGACAGCACGATCTCGTCTCCCCTCCTTCTCAGGACCGGCAGGTAGCCGGTACCCTTCAGCCCTCTGAAGACTGAGATGAACTTCTCCTTAGTGTCAGTCGGCTGGACGTAGAAGTTGGTTGAGTACGGCGTCTCCTCCATGCTCGACACCTGGAAACCCGAGGAGGTCACAATGTCGAGGGCACTGGCTGCAAGCATCCATCGACGGGCGAAGTCTCTTGGATATAAGCTAATCATCCCAATTGAGAGCATTATCGAGAACCGAGCGTTCCAGCCTAGGTCGTCGATGTCAAGCGCGGACGGAAACTCCTTATTATCACCCGCCGTAGCCGCCCAGCCATTCCATGTCTGTCCAGAAGAGCGGGTTCGTTGTCAGGAGGGCAATGCCACTGGATCTGCCACAGGTCATGGAGATCAACCGCCAAGAATTGCCTGAGAACTACAGCCCGGAGTTCTTCAGGGACATGCTCTTCGAACACGGCGAGTACTTCTTCGTTGCCTCTGGCGAAGGTAGGCTCCTAGGGTATGTCATGTGTCGGAAGGAGACGGACTTCTCCCCCTTCAGGGAACATTTCTCACTGTCTCCACGCGGTCATTTGGTGAGCCTTGCGGTCAGGTCATCCAATCGGAGAATGGGACTCGGGAGGTCCCTGATGGAAGCAGTACACGACGCGATGAGGAGGAACGGAATCAAAGAATCCTACCTAGAGGTCAGGGCGGACAATACCACCGCGATTTCCCTGTACAAGGGAATGGGATATGAGATAAGGAAAACGATATCCTCGTACTACATGGACGGCACGGATGCGCATGTGATGGTTCTGAAGCTATAGCGGCTGATCCGTATGTCCGACTCTGGAAGTCTTTTGCGGCGAGCGAGAAAGATTGGGAGGACCGACTGGGCCTTTTCTTGCGAGCATGCCCTAGCCGATCCGGTTCTTCCGACTGCTTGCTCCTATGCCGACTTCTGAAGGGTTATCTCTATAGTGGATACGTTGCGTTCCCTGAAGCCCTCCTCTCTGGGGGGCATCACTTCTGTTCCGATCTTGATCTCCTTTATCACCAGCACGTCTTTGAGGAACCTTCTCTTCAGTATCTCGACCGTGTCAACGGCCTTTGATATCGCCCTTCCTCTAGCCCTGAGTATCGCGTCATGACCGTTGGTGATTTGCATAAACGCTGCCGTCGCGTAGACTAGTGGACTTTTCTTTCCGATGAAGATGATGTTCGATGGGATTCTAGGAGCTTCTGGTTTTGGAGCTTCCGATTCTGCCATTCTGTTTCATACCTCTAGTTTGTGAAGTTCGATTTGGGGAACTTCGGTTATAAACCTTTTGTGGAAATAAAGGAACCCTCACGCGAGTTCAGATAGGGGCACGTCCACGTAGGATCCATCGGGGAAGGTCCTCCTCAACGACAGTGGCAATAGGCGGCCCTCCAGCTCCTTCGTGGCCACCTCAAGTGGATCCCAAGCAGTGTCCCCCAAGTCTACAAGTGGGGGTGCCCCGAGGGTGAGTTGCAGTGCTCTCAGACCAATGACCCTAGCCCTTTCGAATCTGGTCAACCTCTTGGCAGAGGCTTGGTCTCCTTCGCCTTCTTTTCCCTCGTCCCCGCTCAAGTCTAGCCCTCCTTCCCCTTGGGAGAAGCTTTGAACTTGCTGGCAGCCGTGATCCTGTCTATCCTGAGCAGGGATACGGCCGTCTCGACCGCCGAGAGCATCGTTGCCCTCTTCATGGCCAACGGTTCGAGCAGTCCTGCCATCTTAGCATCCGTCAGTTCGCTGCTCATGTCTCCAGTTCCCATTGAGGTCTTCCCCCTCGAGTGCGCCGCCTTCAGCTTCGCTCCCGCCTCCTCGGCCTTCCAACCAGCGTTCTTGGCTAGGGTCTTTGGTATGATCTCCATCGCATCAGCGAAGTCATCTATGATGACCGAAGCCTTGCCGCCCTCATCGCGCGCCGCCTCTCTGACCCTCCTGCTGATCTCCATCTCAGTGGCCCCACCGCCGGGCACAACCTTAGGCTCCTGCATCAGAACCCGCAACATGTTGAGCGCCTTCTTGAAGGCCCTCTCCGTCTCTCCAACTATCTTGTCGTTAGCTCCCCTAAACACCACGTTCACAACGCGTGCTTCCTTCCCCGCTCGAATGAACGTCCATTTCTCGTCACCGAGCCTCCTCTCCTCGACAACCTCAGCCCTGCCGAGTACTGATCTAGATAGGTCGTCCAAGTTCGTGATCACCTTGCCGCCAGTTGCCAGCGCGAGCTTGTCCATGTCAGACTTCTTGACCCGGCGGACCGCAGGCACGCTCTCCTTGGCCAGGGCATACTGAACGAAGTCGTCTATTCCCTTCTGGCAGAGGACGACGTTCGCGCCGGAAGCCTTGATCTTCTCCACCATCGTCCTCATGGAGTTCTGCTCCTCCTCTATGAATTCCTTCAAGAGAGAGGGATCCTTGAACTTCAACTTCTCGTCAAACTCTGTCTTCTTTACCTCAAGACTGAGGTCCAACAGTGCGATCTTGGCGCCTTTGACGGCCTTGGGCATGGCCGGATGAACCAATTCCTTGTCCAAGGCTACGCCTTCAATGAAGATCGTTTCGGTGACGGCCTCCCCGCTCTTCTTGTCGAGCTTGACTCGATCCAAGTCCAACTTGCCTGCCTCTTGGACTCTCGTCGCGGCCTCGACAGCCAGTTCGGCGAGCAAGTCGCGTTCCTGCCTTGACCTCGCGCCGCTGATTGCAGTTCTGGCAACATTGAACAGGGTCTTCCTGTCCTTGGTGTTCGCCTTGCTTGCGATCCCCTCAATAGCCTTCTGGGCTATGCTCGCTGCCCTCAGATATGCCCCGGTCACCAACGTCGGATGAATCCCGCGCGCGGCCTCTGCTATTCCCTTCTTGATGAGTTCGGATGATAGGATGACCGATGCCGTGACCCCATCTCCTATCTCCTTGTTCAGGGTCTTCGCCATTTCAACTATGATCTTGGCGACCGGATGTTCGATGTCAACTTCCTCCAAGACTGCAGCCCCGCTTCCAGTGACCGTGACGTCTCCGAACGTGTCCATTATGAGCTTCAGCCTGCCAAAAGGCCCCAACAGAGGGCGGACTGCATCAGAGAGCACGTTGGAGCTGACAAGGATGTGGTTCCTGACCTCTTCCTCCTCCCTCTCGCTCGTCCCTTCTCTCAAGATGATCACAGGTATGGTGCCGGATGCTGAACTCATGTCGCCTTGCGAGGATTCTCCCCATGGATATTAGTTTTTCGGGAGTAAGGGCAAAAAAGGAGGCGCTTGTTTGGCTATTCCCCGAGCAGATAGTTCATCTGAGCGATTCTGTCCATGATCTCCACGAATTGCCTCTCGAGTTCATGTCTTCTGCGCTCGAACTCCTCCTCGGATAGCTCCCCTCTCTCACGCATCTGCCTGATGGCATCATATTCGTCCTCCGTCTTCTTCTTCTCGTCCGCCAGTCTCCTTCTTTCGTCTTGCGCACCGGGAGGAGTGATCATCTGTCTTTCTCTTAAGTAGCCAGCAGATAAGCCTTGTCGGGAAACGCGCCTTGTCGGGGCCCCAGAATCAAGCTCACGTTCTGTTGCAGTTCCAATCCGGGCTCTCCATGCGGTTCTTGGTGTCCAGGCACTTGGCGCCCATGGTTTTCTCGAAGTTGCTTGAGAGCTTGCCGCTGGAGGGCGCTGCGTCGCTGAGCGGCAAGATGTTGGTCCTGCTCGTCAACCTGACAGCACCTGCCGACAAGATGAAACGCATCTTTGAGGCTGGAGACCTAACATACGACCCTCGCATGCGAGCCCTTTGTGTGATGACGGATCGGGTCCACGACTTGGCAATGGCCCACCTGGGCAGCGTAGAGGACAAATCTTCACTCTCATCCATCAGGAGTAGCGACTGGTTCGTCCTGAAGCTGGATCGTTCCGAGTTGCAGTGAGCTGACGAGCAATCCCGTCAACCTCATTGATTGTGAGACATTGCCCGGCGGCCTCCTTCCGGCGACCGGGCGAGGAAGAGTTTTTATTGCCGCTTCTGAACCGACCCTCGGAAACACCGAGATGGAACGAGACCCCTTCTCTCAGATCCGCATATCAGTCGGTGACATCGCTAGCTCGCCCGTTTACCAACTCAGCAAGGAGAGCACTATCGAGGAGGCGGCCCGTCTGATGGAGCTTCATGATGTCGGCGCGGTGGTCGTCGTCAACTCGTCGGCTAGGACCGTGGGCATAGTCACCGAGAGGGACATTGTCACAAGGGCAATAGCGCGGGGGAAGGACCCAAAGATGACGAAGGTCGCGGAAGTGATGTCTTCTCCGCTTGTGAAGATAGAACACGACAAGAACCTGATAAAGGCCTTGGACGCGATGCGCCTTCACAAGTTCAGGAGGCTCGGAGTTGTCAAAGATGACAAACTCGTCGGAATAGTCACCGAGAGGGACATCATGAGGGCCGTGCCAGCCATTCTGGAGAAGTACTACGGGCTCGTTGCATCTGCGAGAAGCGTCGTTAACAGAGTTGATCACTACGAGGGGTACTGCGAGGAATGCGGTCAATGGGGGGAGAGGCTGACGTATTCAGAGGGAATGTTCCTTTGCGAAGCCTGTGGATCGCAGCTTGGTGTCAGCGCAGAGGGTCCTTGATCGCAAGAGCTAGCAGTGGGCGCGCTGAGACAGACGCATCGACGATACGTAGGAAGAGACGGTGGTGAGCCATGAGTTACTTCTTCGTTGTCGATGAAATGCTCGGCGATGTCGCGAAATGGCTCAGGATAATGGGGCACGAGGTCAGATACAAGAGGGGAAGGTCAGACAGCTCTTTGGTCGAGCTAGCTCTTTCGGGCGGGATACTCCTAACTGCAGACACTGATCTTCACGATAGGGCGATGAGGAAGGGAGCAGAGTCCATCTTGGTCACTGGAGACACGACGGTCGACAAGCTGGCCATGGTCTTCATCAAGGCTGGGCTCCGGCCTCGTCTTGAGGACACTAGGTGCACGGTCTGCGGGGGGCGACTCAGGCTCGCAAAGGAGGACGGTGAGAAGAGGACTACTTGGTACTGTGACCACTGTGGCAAGATATACTGGAAGGGATCTCACTGGAAGAACATCACCAAAACCATAAGCTCAGTCGAAAGACGCATTGCTCGGGGCAGCAGATAGTTTAAAAACGCGTTCTCGACTCGACTGGACATGTTCCTTGGTCTGGATCCTACCCTCTTCAACGTGCTGTACTTCCTGTCGATATGGGTCGTGAGCAGTTTCGTCCTGCTGCTGTCAGCCAAGTTGCTTGGGGCTAAGGGCGGTTTCATCGGGGCCATGTTCGCCTCCCTTCTCGGCTCAATAGTGTTCTACTTCTTCAGGGGCAATTTCCTCTTCAGCCTCGCGGCCTCGCTGATCTGGCTCCTGGTACTGAGATTCTCGTTCGACGTTGGCTGGATACGCGCGCTCCTCATATCGATGGTAGCCTATGTCTTCGCGTGGCTGGTGTCACTCCTCTTGGGAGTTCCAATGCTTCCATGATTGGTGTGAGTTCTCACCATGCCGTAGTGGGATCGCTCAGGGCCAAGCTAGCTCTCTCGAAGTCGGCGCTTTCTGACTACGTGGTCAACCCCTATCTTGGGTGTCAACACGCCTGCAGGTACTGCTACGTTCAGAGGTACTTCAGGTCCAAGCTGAGACCACCCCTGCCATGGGGGAGCGAGCTTTACGTCAGGACAAACATAGGGGAGTTGACATGCCGTGAGACTCGAACGAAGACCCACGGGAGGGTTCTGTTGAGTTCGATGACTGATGCGTACCAACCCATTGAGGGCCACAGCCACCTCACCAGAGAGGTACTGCAATGTCTTGTGGAGGGCGGCTTTCCCGTAAGCGTCCTCACGAAGTCCAACCTCGTTCTCAGGGACTTGGACCTCCTGCGCGAGCGCGGCGATTCTGAAGTGACCTTCAGCATATCGTCCATGGACAGAGACGTCTACAGAGCGTTCGAGCCGTACGCCACGCCCCCGGAGGTCAGGATGGACGCGCTCCGAGAGGTCCTTGACGCTGGGGTCAAGGGAGGAGTCTTCTTGGCCCCTCATATTCCGTCGGCAGAACCCTTCGAGGCCCAGTACAAACCGGTCTTCGAGAGGGCCGCAGAGCTAGGCCTTGAGCGGCTGACCTTTGACTTCCTGAACTACGGTTCCGTGATGAAGCGTGCAATCTCGTTGGCATATGAGCAGTACTACCCGCAGGGGATGCCTGCATTCTCCAAGTTGTTGGCCGACCCGGAGTCCTATGAGCAGGCTTGGAAGGATGCCATTCGTGAAATGGGCCGCACATATGGGATCAAGGTTGGCTTCGTTTAGGCTTTCGGCGTCAGTCCGCCCATCTTTCGTCATGACATCGGAACGTTGAGGTGGACTTCATTCGCCGCGGGGGATTTGTTCCTGCCCTTCTATAAAAGACTAGCGTGAGCGGGGGGCTTATATCGCGCGAAGTCCAACGGGTTAGATGAACAGCTCCCGCCGCCCTGATCGGTCACGCATCCCCAACTATGACGCTTCGGTCTGCGTGGTGGCTTCGGTCGTCCTCCTTATTCTTTCGGTCAGCGCTTGTTGGCACCGGGAGGGGGCGCTGTTGACCGCCTCCACTGCCACTTATTCTGTGACCGTCGCCGTCCAAGTCTCAACGCCCCTGCAGCCTGTGCCAATCACGATTGAACTTGAGCGAGTGGATGTCTATCCCCCAGGCAACTACTACTGGACGGTGTCCTCGAATTTGGGCAGCGTTTCCCCGAACAGCGGAGACGGGGAGCTGCCCGTCGAGGAAGTGTGTTTCACCTACTCCCCAGGCTCAACTCCCGTTGACTACGGTCTAGTGTCCATATTGCTTACAGTCCATTACTACCATCCCTATGTCAACTCAGCGACGCAGCAGTACACCGTCACCTTCTCACCGCGGTATCAAGTGAATGTGGTGTCAGAGAGGGGAACGACCTCAGGCACAGGTCTGCACGAGGGAGGAAGCTACGTATGCCCGTCAGTCACCCCCTCTGATGTCCTAGAGTCGGACTCGACGAGGCATCGGCTGAATGGGTGGATCGTGCAGATCTCGGGACAGGCTCAGCGCTGCATCGGGACCGCAGAGTCAGTTCGAGTGACCCAGGTTGCCACGCTCTCAGCGATTTGGAAGACCAGCTACATGGTGACGTTCAGTGCACCGGGGAACCACACAGCACTCTGGGCGGACAAGGATTCTAGGCTTTCATTCACATCGCCTCAGTGCATTCAAGACGGCCAAGCCCAACGAAGGACCCTCAAAGGCTACAACGTGAGTGGGGCGTGGATCGCAAGCAGCTCTTGTTCAGTGATTGTGTCCTCACCACTCTCAATCTCCGCGGTGTATCGCGATGAGTTCTACGTTGGCGTGACTTCGGACCACGGCACAACATCCGGGTCAGGGTGGTATCCAATTGGCGCAGCGGTCTCCCCCGGCGTCACCCCGACGATCTTGAACGACTCCTCCGTCGCCCGCTGGAGGTTCACGGGATGGAATGCGACCTTCCCGGTGAGCGTGACAGGGCCCGTCAGCATCACCGCTCAGTGGGCCAGAGAGTATCACGTCAAGGTGGGCACGTGTTTCAGCGGGACCGTCGTCGACGGTTGGTACGCCTCGGGGACCACGCTGAGGATCAACGGATCGCAGCCCCGCCAGTTCGGCAACGACACGTTATCGATCTTCTCCAGATGGAGCGACGGCAATGCTGAACTCGATCGCGCCATGTCGGTCACTGGCCCTCTGTCATTGAGCGAGTGTCGCGATCTGTACTACAGGGTGGCAGTCACGCCGACCCATCCCCGAGTCACGTTGGCGGGAGACAGCTATCAGGGTGACTGGTTCCGCGCTGGCACCACGGCTCGTGCCGTCGCCCCAGCGGAAGTCGACGAGGCGGGAGGTGTCAAGCTGTCTTTCGAAGGGTTCCTGAGACCGACTGAGACCAACCGCACTGAGATCACCTTTGTCGTGGAGGGGCCAGTCGAGGTTGTGGCACGGTGGAGGACGTATTTCCTGATCACGGCGGACGGCCTGCACGCCGACGTCACGGGGGCTGGCTGGTATCCGGAGAATGCCATGGTCTCCCTAGGCGTGCTCGAGGAGCGGGTTCAGGAGTCCGCGGGTTCGAGGTGGGTCTTCGAGGGCTGGGATCGCGGAATGCCATTCATCGCAAACGGCACGTTTCACGTGACGGCCATATGGCGGCATGAGTACTACGTGATGGTCTCCTCCCCATTTGGCCAGACAACCGGAGGAGGCTGGTATGTCGAAGGAGATAGTGTGCATCTGAGCGTAGAGCCAACAGCTGTGAGCCTCGCCAACGGTAGTCGCGCAACCTTCAGGTGTTGGAGGGTAAACGGATCGGATATCGGCGGCGACACGACCGTCGCGCGCGGGGTGTTGGATTGCCAGGCTGTTTGGGACGTCGCACCTCCGCCTTCCACTCCACCCCCTTCAAGTTCGCCCCCGCATTCGCCGGGTCCTCCGTCGCCTTCTCCTTGTCCCCCGGATCCAGATCCCCTGCCTCCTGAAGGGAACGACACTGGGGGCGCCAATGCGACGCAGAACACCGGCTCGAACTCAACGTCGAGTGGCAGCCCAGCGCAGCGGCAGTATCCCCGGGCGTTCACGCTGAGCTTGGTTACAGACCGTTCGAGCTGTTCCGGCGCAGGTGAATACGTTGAGGGCACCCTCGCGATGGTGCGGATCCAAGATGAGGTCATCATCATCTCGTCGCACGAAAGGTACAGGTTCTCAGGCTGGCTTGGAGAAAGCAACGCGCTCTTGTCAGACCTCCAATGCTTCAACCTGACCGTGAACAGGAACATGACCATCCGGGCCTCGTGGATAAGAGAATTCCTCGTATTCCAAGATTGGTTGCGTGAGGATGCTCCAGTTGTGTTGGCAGCTCGTCCTCCTATCATCGTCGGGGACAATACGACTGAGATGTTCTGGTGTTGGCTGTTACAGAACGGTTCGAGACTGTACGCCGAGTCCGTCACCCTGACCGCGCGGGATGCGATCGAGTGCTCGGAGCAGAGGCTGACTTGCTTCCCGGTGGCGTTCAGACTCTGTGGCATTGAGCGCGCTCAGGTATGTGTGCGGACAGGGAACGAGTTGATAACGAAGTCGATCCACGACAGTGCAACGCTTTGGCTTCCGCGCGGTTCCAGAATATGGGTGGACAGTCCTGCGACTATCTTCGGAAGCGATCAACGTAATTCAGAAGACACTTCGGATCCCTCCTCTTCAGTGACAATAACAGGCGCGACAGAGTTGTGCATTTACGGTTGGACGCTGTACGCCGTTGACGGCGCGTCGAACTACGAATCGCCACTTAACATGACAACGCTCTGGGCCTCAGGATACGTCACAACTGCTGTCTTCGCGTCTGCTGCGTTTGCTGTCGTCCTCAGCAGCGTACGTCTGATCAGAGCGCGTCTTGGCGCCGCGGCATCGCGCAAGCGATCGAGTCCTAGATGGCTGTCGATCGAAGAATACATAAGGAAGGTCAGCAAGGAAAAAGGTCGTTCAAGGTGAAAGCTCTCCCTCGGCAATCCGCCGATTTGTCCAGGGGGAGGGTCCCTCGCTGCGAAATGGGGACACTGCGACGCTTCTCGCATCTAATTCTTGATGTTTTACGCAAGAAAAGATGGAACGAACGAAAGTAACTGCAGGTGTTCGTTTACGCGCGTATGCTTTCCGGTAACTCTTATATAGACTAAGCCCCGAAATTCGGCCCAACGCGTTGAAAGCATCAAGCTCAGTCCTGCTCTTCGCCTGTGCGCTCTGTTCGATAGCGCTGTTGATTCCGGCGTCTAGGGCAGCGACGCAGTTTGCGCTCGTCACCAGGGTGACCCAGAATTTCGAGACCACTGGAGTCAATACCCCGTTCACGCCGAGTGGAACGGTAACTGAGACTGCCGATGCGCATAGCGGTAGCCATGCAAGGTATTGCACAGTTCTCAGTGGGTCCAGTACTCCTTCTTGCCTTTTGGCCACCTTCTCGACCTATGTCCCCACAATGGGCGTCAGATTCTGGGTCAAGGCTGTGGATCACGGTGGGCACCCACCGGGTTCACCCACCAACAACTTGTCCCTCGCCAAGATACAGTTCACCAACCCTGCAGTGACCTTGGTCATCCTGAGGAACAAGTACGGGTACTTCAACGCTTACTTCGGCAGCGCGAATGCAACAGATGCCGCGATTTTGATGGACCCTACCTATTACTATGAGGTCAATGTCTACTACGCGACAGACGACGACATCGCCAAGGTCTACATCACTCAAGCAGGAGGGAGTGCCGTTCTCTTGGGCAGCAAGACTTTCACCAGCCCTTTCAGAGGTGGAATGTCCGTCTCCCTTGGCATCTTCAACGCGACGGCTCCCTCTTGGTCCTATGGGACGGTTGCTGTGGATGACTTCAGCCTCTACGCTTCCCCCATGCTGAACATCTCGAAGCCGATAGTGAACGCTGGAGACACGATAACGATATACGGCAAGCAGTTCAGTGGGAGCAGCCAAGTCAATCTCACCATAAGGTCCACGACTGGTCAGATAGTCTACACGAATCCGACCGTGTCCACCTTGGCCGATGGCTCGTTCTCGCAGGCCATAGTATTGCCGAGTCAGATGAGCGCTGGCCTGTACTATGTCTCAGCACGACAGCTAGGATTCGCTGATGTTCAGTTCCACCTCGGGATATGGAGCCTTCTTCCCTCGCAGGTGAACAGAACAATTCCATTCAACCTGACCGGCTATGCCGCCAAGCCAGGGACGTTGGTCACCTGCACGATTGACAAGTCACCGCCCCCTTCACTCACACTCGCCACGTCCGCGACGCCAGCCTACTCTCCTGATGGTCGCTTCACGTCCCCGAGCATCACGATCACGGCGAGCCAACCGTTGGGGGCATACAGAGCCAAGATCGTTGTGCAAGGGACAATAGACTATGCCTCATACTCGTTCGACGACGACCTCACGTTCGGCGTTGGCCCGGCCCCGCTCACTGTCGTGGTCCAAACCGACGCTAGGCTGTACATGAGAACTCAGACGATGAGAGTCACTGCCGTGGCCAAGTACAGGAACAATACGGTCGTGTCCTCGGCCTCGAACTTCCTAGTGGACATCAAGGTTGGCACGCAGATCATCGTCGTCAGCACGTCCATGACGTACAGCTCAACACAGAATCTCTGGATCTATGAGCGAAAGCTCTTGGACAACTGGCCGACCGGCCTCTACATGGTCACCGTCACCCTTTCGGACCCTTCTGCGAACACGGGGGTCGGCAGGACGAACTTCACCGTGACGACTGCGTCCATACAGGCACAGTTTGACTTCGAGCAGGTGGTGCAAAGAAGTCAGACCATAAACATCTCGGCTAGCTTGAAGTATCCTGACAACAACCCGGTCTACCAAGGGACATTCAGCCTGATAGCTAGGTATGGATCCACTTCTCACGTCTCAAGCTTGAGGTACTACTCAGCCGAGGACAGGTGGAAGGCGTCGGCGACGATTGCTCCGAGCGATCCTGTCGGAAGTTGGGAGCTGGTGCTGAGCGGCGCCGACCTCGCGGGGAACCTGCTCAATATGTCAGTCCCGTTCACAGTGGAGTCAGCGACCTTGGACGTGGCGAGCCAAGTTGATCTGAACATGTCATATCAGAGGACCACGAGCATCACCTTCCAAGTGGTTGTCCGCTATCCCTCGTTCGACAGGGTCATGACGGGGACGGTCAATGCCACCATCTCGTGCTTGGGTGGAGTTCAGTCCTATAGTACCTCTCTTTTGTTTATCCCGACCGCGCAGGCTTGGAGGGGCTCACTGAGGATACCGCAGGACGCGCCCGAGGGGGTGTACAGCGTCATCGTCCACGCAACAGACCCGAGCGAGAATCAGGGCAATCTCTCAAGGATCATCAGCGTGGTCAAAGCCACTCTGAGCGTCGACATCAGTGCTGACAAGACGGAATTTCAGGTCGGCTTCGACACGGTTCGTTTCAGCGGCACCATGTACTACCCGGACGATACCGTGGTGGTGGGAGGGACAGTGACCGTTGAGGTCGCAGTGGGATCGACCAAGAAGGTGATCGACATGCAGCCGTCAAGCGATGGCTCGTGGACGGGCACGATGCAGACTGGGTTCTTCGATTCAGGTGGAGACTACACCGTCGTGGTCAGAGCCTCAGACGCGTACGGGAACACGGGAACGACGAGTTTCCCCCTGACTGCGAGCCAGCTCTACGTGATATTCTCGCTGGTGGGGGTAGCGCTTTCGCTGGCGATAGCCATCGCATTGATATGGAGGTTCAGGCAGTCCCGGGCGGGCGGGCCCTCAGCAGTCGGCGTCGAGTACCAGCACTACCTCTAGCCCCGGCAACTGGCCCAGATGGCTTGATCCTGCCACGGATGCTAGAACCCAAGTTGGAACGACAGGAACTGCTGGATGAGGACCAAGATGCCCGCGCGTAGCCATGAGATGTCCTCGTAGGAGGCCTTCAGAAGGCACATCAGCACCACGGACTGCCATGCCCTGCTGACGGCCCAGATTGCTAAGAAGGAGTACTTGATCGTCGGTTCGTCCATTGTCGCCGCCATTCCGCGGCTAAAGTAGGTAGCGACCGACATCTGTTGGGCCAAGACCGATTCTGCGGCCCAGCTGACAATGGTGCTGTCCGTCTGCGCTTGGTAGGGCTGTGTCGTGTTCGCCTGAATCATCATAGTTCCATCGCCCTTGACCTCGACTGTGATGGTCCAGTACCAGTAAACTGTGTCGTTCATGAGTCCCACCGGAGCCGATACGTTGCGCAGGATCGTCGTGAGTTGCGGCTTGTACAGCACCCAAGTTTGAAGGCTCTTAGTGCCCGGCCAAGTCACGTTCGACGTGACCGATTCTTCTTGGTTGGTCCAGATGCTCACCTCAAACCCGACGATCGCATTCTGCGCCAGTTCGGTGAGTGAGCCGTTGAGGGCTACGACATAGAGCTTGCTGTCCTGGAATTGAAAACTGGCCCTCGACGTCCTGATTGCGGCCGACGTGCCGGGGGCGACCGTGAGCGAGGTTCCGTTGTCGAAGGCGATGACCACCGATCCGCCCTGAGAGGAACCCCTAACATGCATCCCATCGACCTCTACGACTCCGCCCGTCTGAACCACTGTTGTGGAGAGGTTGATGTCCCACAGCTCCGAAGTCCCCGTCGTGGTGGGCGCTGTCAGGTTGATTGCTGCGTTCACCGTCGTTGCCGCCGTGAGAGCGACCTGATCTTGGGGCCATGATATGTAGGTGAGGTTGCCCATCGCGTACGTGGGGACGTTCACGGCCGGTATTGCGAATATGATGCCGGTTTGTATGATCCCGACGATAAGCAGGACAATGCTACTGTACGTCACCCCGGAGAGAATCTCCTTGTAGCGGAACGTTCCCATCAGTAGCCTTGTGCCAACTATCAGCACCAAGGCACCGAATAGGATCATCATCACATGGTAGACCAGTATTTCCCCCCAATAGAGCTTCGCTGCGTCAGTCTTGAAGTCCGAGAATAGCGTGAAAGCCCTGCCATATCCGATTAGCTCATCAGGGCTGCTGATCAGCATGACCTCATCTGGAAGCCCGATTTTGGCGACTTGGATGAAGGCCGCAGGAAGGCTGTAGATGCCGAAGAGCATGAACATGACAAGCAGTATCAGAAGGTCCGGGTCATACGTGACGCGGCGCATGGCCTTGAGCGGGTCTCTGATCGTCAGCCAGAGCCTGAAGAGAGTCTTGACGGGGGACGTAGTCTCTGACTCCTTCTGAATGTCGTCTGGTGCCGAGTCAGCGCTCACTTCTTCTTTCGCCTCTTTCTGGATATCGACTCAGCCAGTATGGCGTCACCCTTGATGCTCACTGATATCTTATCCCTCTCCCTGAGAGGGAAGGTAGAGTCATTGATCAACTTGCTGGGCAGATACAGAAAGTACGTCGCATAGACCTTTCCCCTGCCGCTCTTCCTTCTCAAGACATACAGCCTGCTGACGACTTTTCGCACCAACGCTGGCTCCACCAGGCTCCTTTCCTGTCTATAAAGATTCTGGACAATACGTTTTCTTGGGAATGATTAAATAGAATCTCACCGCCGCTTCCGAGGATGTCGCCATCAGTGGAGACGAAGGGTCCCGGTGAGCTGGAAACCCTGCGACAAATCGCGGGGCATGACTGCAAGGTTATCGCGTTGCCGTGCACGCCAGGCGCGCTTTCCATGATGGTGAAGCCGGGCGAGGGATAGTGAGCGGAAGTCCCGGCCAGAGCCTCATCGATGTGCACTGCCACCTTCTGGATAGTTCGTTCGATGTTGACAGGCTCGATGTGATCCGCAGAGCGCAGGACCAGCACGTGATCGCAGCCATTGAGGGCGCGCAGAACTTGGAGGAATCCAAGAGGATGCTGCGCGAACAAAACAGCTTCTGGCGCGCGACAGCTGGAATCCACCCCGACTTCGTGCGCGCTGAGAGCCCCGATCCCTGCCTTGAGCTCATAAGACAGAATGCGGACAGGCTGGTGGCAGTCGCAGAGATAGGCCTCGACTACTACCACGCCAAGAGCGAAGAAGAGAGGCAGATCCAGAGGTCGCATTTCCGCTCACAGGCTAGGCTGGCAGCACAACTTGACCTGCCCGTCGTTGTGCATTCGCGAAGCGCGGGCAGGGAGGCCATCAGGCTTCTTATCGAGTGGGGCACGAAAAAGGCCGTCCTCCACGCCTTCGATGGCAAAGCTGCTGCTGCCCTCGAAGGTGTAAAGGCCAGGTACTTCTTCAGCGTGCCGCCGTCCATCGTCAGATCCCAACAGAAGAGGAAGCTCGTCCAGGCACTTCCCATTGAGGCGATCATGTTGGAAACCGACTCCCCCGTCTTGGGGCCCACGTCTGATGAGAGGAACGAGCCCTCGAACGCGTGGGTGGCCGCGCGCGCCGTTGCGGAGGCGAAACACATTAGCCTAGAGGAGGTCGCCAGGACCACGACTGATAACGCGATGATGCTATTCGGATTCCCAGCCCGGTGACAGCTATGCCGAAAAGCTTCTCGGAACTTGAGGACCTGGTCACGGCCAGGGGGCTCTGTAGGCTATGTGGCGCGTGCGCCCTCATATGCCCGGTCGATGTCATCCGCGTCTCCTCGCACAAGGCAGAACTGGTCGGAGACTGCATATCATGTGGGCTCTGCCTAGCCGTCTGCCCAGTCACGAACCAGCCGCCAGCGCTTGAGCCTAGGAGGATTTGGTTGGCCAAGCCCAAGGTGGAGCCGCCGAGGTTCAAGACGTGTGGCGTGACCACCGTGGTGCTCTCGTCTCTCTTGGACAGAGATGCGGTCGATGGGGTGCTGGTGTCCAGGATGGGCAGAGGAATCGTCCCTGCCTCCTATCTAGCGACTTCGAGGGAGGAGGTTGAAGCCGCGGGGGGAGCGAACTACTTCTCCTCAGGCCACCTGCATTGTCTGCGGAATCCGCTCAAGGAGGGGAAGAGGCTTGCCGTCGTCGGGGTCGGATGTTGCATAGAGGGCGTCCGTCACGTCTTAGCGAGAACGAGGATCTACGCCAAATCCCTGAAGTACACCTTGGGGCTGTTCTGTAGCTCTCAGTTGGACAGAGAGATGGTCTCGCTGTTGCTGCGTGAACAGAGTATCCCCCCAGAGAAGGTCAGGGCCGTCAACATCAAGAGAGGCCTAGTTCGCATCGGCCTGGATGATGGTAGGAACTTCCGATTTGAGCTGCCCCTTTTTGGCGCTGCGAAGCGACGCGGCTGTTCATTCTGCCTGAACGTCCAAAATAGCTGTGCGGACCTCTCCGTCGGGGAATTGGGCGCACCTGATGGTCGCGTCATCGTTGTCGTCCGGACCAAAGCTGGGGAGGACATGTTGAGGCTTGCCGGCGACGCGCTTGATCTTGAGCCAGCGCCTGCCAATGTGATGTCAAGCGCACTGGCCGTCGAGCTGAGGAAATCTAGGTCACTGTCGAAGTCCAGTTCCTCAGATCCATCTGGTTGACGTGAGCATGACTGAAGCGCCGAAGTACGTCATGAACCAGCTTAGAACCGCACTCGTGATGACCTGAGCCCAACTGTGCGCCCCCATTCTGACCCTAGCCCACATCAGCAAGGGCAACAACAGGAAGCCCATGAGCACTGATATGCCGCCCTTTACCCACATGAAGGTCAGCGGAAATGTCAAGCCGGACACATGGAGGCTGATCTTCCACTTGAACGTGATGACCAACAGTATCAGGCTCTCAGCCAACATCAACATCAGGAGCGCGGAAAGGATGTTGAGGCCCTTGATGCAGAAATACAGCGCCCCGAAAATCATCGGTGGGACCGCCATGAGGAATAAGGCCGGCCTCTGTTCCCTGTTGGAGACGTATATGTCGGTCTTCCCCGCCATGTAAGAGACGAACGCGCCAACGTATGGGAAGATCCCGAAGAAAAGCGCCGACAGCACTGCTATCCACTGATCGGGGTACCCCCAGTTCGCTTGGGTTTCGCTGATTCCCATAGTATATCCGAAGAAGGCTCCGACTATGGGGTTGGACAGCAGGACGGAGACAAGCTTGGCCGCCCTGTCGGCTATCTCCATTTAGCGACGGAATTCCTTTGCTCATATATAAGAATTCTCAGCCCATTCTAGCGCTTGTATCCTATCTTCCTCAGGAACTCCTTACGTTCGCTCTTGTCATCTTCCGTTTCCAGTCCCTTGGACCTCACTCCGTCAGCCACTCCCAGCACTGCTCTGCCCTCCTCGATGTCTGCGACAAGTATCTTCACTGGGTTGCCCGTCGCGCAGTAGACGCTGGCCACCTCGTCAGTGCCCTTTATTCTGTTCAGGACGCTGATGGGAAACACCCCGCGGAGGAGGACAACGAAGGAATGGCCCGCGGACAGCTTGAGAGCCATCTCGGAGGCAGCCTTCGTCAGCTCCTCGTCGTTCCCGTCTGACCTGACCAAGGCCGGGCCACTTGATTCGCAGAAGGCAACGCCGAACTTGGCGGAGGGAGAGGATACAACCAACGTCTCATATAGATCCTCGACGGTCTTGATGAAATGTGCCTGCCCGAGTATCAATTGAGCCCCCTCTGGCGCAGACAGGTCCACGACCTTGAGTTCGATGTCCTTCATGAGATTGATGTCAGACCCTTTCCAAATAAGGATTGTCGGCAAGGGCGCCTCGGATGATAGGACCAAAAGAGGACTGGCGCCTTGTCACTGAGTTGAGCAGACTGGACTGTGATGCGGCTGTAATCGGAGGATGAGCTGCTCGAGTCTCCCTCAGCAATCCGCGATTCACTACTTACGGGGCGACTCAGTGGCTATGTCCTTGGGACCTTCCACGTGAGCTTGGGCTGCAGTCCGCTGAGCCTCTGAAGGCCTCGTTTCGTCCTTTCCCTTGTCTCTTGGGGCCTCAGGAAATCCCGCACCAACTCTCCTTTCAGCAGAACGTCTGACAAGAGAGGTTCGTATCCTCTGGGGGCCTTCCTTGCCCTCGGTTGAACCACATCTTGCATCGAATCCCAGTCCCTGTAGACCTGCTTCATTCCAGAGATGTCACCCCGTTTGGCCCTCGGAATCCTCGTCCCGTCCTCACCTACTATCTCCACGATCTTACCACAGAAGTCAACCGAGGGGGCATCGCTCAGATAGGTCCCCACCCCGAAACCATCCACTATGTCGCTCAGGCCCGCCACGTCGCTCTCGCCCAACCCACCCGAGACGAAGATCTTCACGTCATGTCTGCCGCGCATGTCAAGTTCCCATCTCACTTCTTCAATGATCTTCCTGAAGTTCCCCCTCCTTGAGCCCGGAGTGTCTATCCTCACTCCTTGCAGCCTGTCCTTGAGAATGTCTGCTGCCATTAGGGCCTCGTCTTTCTCGTCGCTCAGCGTGTCGATCAGGGCTATCCTTGGAATGTCCGGGGGTAGCACTCCGTCGTACGCCTTCCATGCCGATCCTTGGTCTCCGAGCACCAGTATGAGCGAATGAGGCATGGTGCCGACCGCCTTCTCCCCGATCATCTCCGCACCCAAGACGTTCGAGACACCATCAGCTCCTCCTATGAACGCGCTCCACTCCACTGCCGGGGCCAGAGCCGGGTGAACCCTTCTTGACCCGAAGCTGAGAATGGTCTTGTCCTTTGCCGCGATCCTCAGCCGCGCGGCCCTCGTCGCGACCCCAGACATCGTGCAAAGGAAGCCGAGTATCGGGTTCTCATACTTGGCGAACTCGACATAAGATCCTTCGACCTGAAGAACGGGCTCATACACGACGGTGTTCCTGTCCGCCAAGAATATTGTGCCCTCCTCCATCGCTCTCACGTCTAGCCTCATGCCCTCCAACAACTTCACAGCCTCGTAGATGCCACTGGCTATCCCCCAGTTGCCCTCCGGAAAGGATCTGGCGTAGAACTCCATCACGACCCTCGTGTCCACTCGCTTGCTTCTGAGGATTTGCTCCGTGAACAGGAAATAGGCGTCTGTGGTCCGCCCCTCCCTTATCTCGGCTTCTGATGCAATCATCAGCCCACTAGATTGACCGGCCTTACCCCCGGTCGTTTCCTTGCTCATGTCCGATGCCAACTGCCTGCGAAAACACTCATAAATCTGTTCTTCATTTCGCCAGCATTGAGGCCGAGGCAGGCTGCGATCGCCATCGCCAGAATAGTCCGCTCCTACGGAGATAATCCACCTGACTTCGACGTCACAGATCCCTTCGAGGTCCTCGTTGCCACGATCCTCTCACAGAATACAAATGCTGCGAACGCTAGGGCAGCTCTGCGAGAGCTGAAGGGAGGTCATCGCCTGAAGCCGGGCATATTGTCCAGAGTGCCACTTGCGTCGCTGGAATCCAAGATAAGGGTGTCAGGTCTGCACAGGTCAAAGGCAACGTCGATCAGGGCCGCAGCTGAGCACATCGCCAAACACTACGGCGGGGACATGGGGGCGATGCTGTCAAAGGATGCTTGCACGCTCAGGGACGAGCTCACCTCCATACGCGGAGTCGGGCCAAAGACCGCCGACATAGTTCTTGCCTTCTGTGCTGGGGTGCCCACCGTGCCTGTTGACACGCACATAGCCAGGATATCCGCTCGTCTGGGCCTTGTGCGCCCGGGGGCGGGCTACGAATCGACGAGGCAGAGCTTGGAGGATGTCATGCCCGAGAACCAGAGGCTTGCGGGTCACCTCGCCCTGATCAACTTCGGGAGAACCGTGTGCTTGGCAAGAAATCCTAGGTGTCAGGTCTGCTTGGTGAGGAACTTCTGCGACTACTACAGGAGAGTAATGAAGCCAGAAGGCCGATTGCGCTCGCGACGAGGCCAGAGATCCGCCCGAAAGGCGTGAAACAGGCATCTGCGCCCCTGAAACGGTTATAAGTCACACATCGACGAATTCGAATATTCCGATGACTTCATTCAGAGCAAAAGTCCTACCCTTCTCGGTCGACTCGATGGTCGCCACGATGTGCCCTCGGGACGCTGCTCAGATGGGCGTGGACGAGGGTGAAAGGGTCAGGGTGTCGCACGGGGAAAGATCATCCGTGGCCTTGGTCAACACGTCGCCAGACGGACTCTCTGCCGGCCAAGTTCTACTCAGCAGCAGAATCGCTAACGACCTAGGCATCGATGACGGGGCTGACGTGGATGTCTCCTACTACCCGCCCCCTCTTTCAGTTCAGGCGATCCGCTCAGCCGTGCACGGAAGACCGCTCACCAAGGACATGTGTTACGCTATAGTGGGCGATATCGTCACGGGAAGATTGAGCGAGGCCGAGATGGCAGCCTTCGTCGTCTCGCAGGCCTACAGGGATGTCTCAATGGACGAGGTGGAGAACATGGCCAGGGCCATGGCCGACTCAGGTCAGAAGCTCACGTTCGAGAGGACGGTCTACGACAAGCATTCCGTGGGCGGCGTTCCTGGGAACAAGGTGAGCCTCCTAATAGTGCCCATCGTGGCTGCGGCCGGGCTTCTCATTCCAAAGACATCCAGCAGGTCGATAACAAGCCCTAGCGGCACCGCGGATACGATGGAGGTTCTGGCCCCTGTCGACTTGGACCCCGCCGAGTTCAAGCGCGCTGCGCTCAAGGCAGGAGGTGCCATCGTCTGGGGAGGAAGGCTCGGGCTAGCACCAGCGGACGACATCCTAATCAGAAAGGTTGAGCACCCGCTGTCCATAGACCCGGTGAGTCAACTGTTGGCAAGCGTGATGTCGAAGAAGTTGGCTGTTGGTGCCAACTACTTGGTCGTGGATCTTCCAGTCGGGGTGGGGACCAAGTTGGAAACCGAGGACATGGTCAGAGATATCGCCGCGAAGTTCATAGAATTGGGCAGGAGGCTCGGGGTGTATGTCACGTGTGGTTTGACATATGGCTCGCAACCCGTCGGCCACGCCGTGGGCCCAGCTCTTGAGGCCAGGGAAGCCTTGGAAGCTCTTGGCGGACGGGGGCCAAGGAGTCTCTTCGAGAAGTCCACAGCCTTGGCGGGGCTCTTGTTAGAGGCTTCAGGTCTCGCCGCTAGGGGGATGGGCAAGGCCATGGCTGAGAAGACCTTGGAGTCAGGGAAGGCGCTCAGGAAGATGAGAGAGATAATCGAGACGCAGGGAGGCAACCCCAACGTCAGGCCCAAGGACATCCGGATCGGCGCACACTGGGCGAAGACAGAGTCCCCCGCGGATGGGTACGTCGTCGAGGTCGACAACTCTGCGATAAACGCCGTGGCGAAGGCAGCAGGCGCGCCACTGGACAAGGGGGCAGGGGTCCTCCTCAAGGCAAAGGTCGGCTACAGCGTCAAGAAGGGCTATCCACTGCTCGAGGTCTACTCGGAGCACGAGTCGAAGCTCAGCGAGGCCTTGGACTTGGTCCAAAGGTTGAAGCCCATGACGGTCGAGGGCATGTTGCTCAGGAGACTCCCCGAAGTGTTCTAGCATTGAAGCCTTCGATCGAATGCGCTGAGTGCTCCAAGAAGGTCTTCCTCCGCGTGTTGGAGAACACCGACGCGGACGAAAAGACGAAGACGATTGCCATGACCAAGGCACTGAGCGCCTTGGCCGAGGAGATGCGAAAGGGGACCGCTCCTGTCGACTTCTCTAACAGGATATTCTCTATGCTCTATGAAACCACGGGAACTCTGGACCCGTTTGCAGACGTGAAACGGCTCAGCAACAAGGTGGCGATGTCGCTGCTGCCCAGAGCATGGGAGGAGGTCAGGACGAGCGAAGAGGATGAGAGATTGAGGAAGGCCGCGCTGATCGCGATCGCAGGCAACGAACTGGACGTGTCGACCGGATCACACACCTTCTCCCTCGACAACCTTTGGGGTCGCATAGAAGCAACGCTTCAGCAGGGGCTCCAGATTGATCACTCAGGCCTCTTGTCGGGACCGCTGAGCGATCCGACCTCGATATTCATGGTCGGAGACAACGCAGGGGAAATAGTCCTAGACATACCCCTGATAAGAGTGATCAGACAGACAGGTGCGCGCGTCTACTATGTCGTCAGGGGCGGGCCGATCGCCAACGACGCCACAATCAAGGATGTGGCCGAGGTCGGCCTTCAGCGAGAAGTCGACGCCGTCGCGACTACTGGGAAGAGAGCCTTCGGGCTATCCCTTAATGATCTCCCATCCGAGGCAAAGGAACTCTTGGCCGAGTCGAGCATCGTCATCGCAAAGGGCCAGAGCAACTACGAGTCGCTGAACTGGGCCGAAGTGGGCGTACCCGTGTGCTTCCTGTTCAAGGTGAAGTGCGCGCCGATAGGCAGGACCATATCGATGCCTGTTGGGTCGAACGTGCTGATGCTCAAGGAATGGGACAAGTCGCGTCACGGATGTCAGCGGCGCGGAACGCTGGCAACAGGCTCTTGAAGCAGCTCCTCGAATATGTCAATGAACCTCCGCGTCACTCTTTCTATGCTCACGTTCTCCAAGGCCCACTTTGATGCCCTTTGCCCCATGTCTGTGAGATCCTCCGTCAGAGCATAGCGGAGCTTGTCTGCCAGGTTCTTCTTCCCGTAGTCGAATATGATCCCGTTGAAACCGTCGGACACCCAATCCTTCAACCCTCCCATGTTCGATGCGATTACGACCTTGCCCAAGGCCATTCCCTCAGCCAAGCTCAGTCCAAATGTGTCTCCAATGGATGGAAGGACCATGATGTCCGACTGCGACATCAGTGACGCTTTGTACTTCTCCTCCACATATCCCAGAACTCGCACGCGATTCGCGAACTTCTCATCCCGGGCCCGATTCCGCAATGCCTTGAGCTCAGGCCCAGTCCCCCCATAGACCAAATACGTGTTCTCCAAATCTATGATATCCCCAAAAGCATCGAGAAGATAGTGCACCCCCTTGTCTTGGGTGATCCTTCCGAAGTACAGTATGATGCTTGCGTCCTTTGGTACACTCAGCTCAGTCCTGAAGTCGTGCTTGCCGACCTCATGTATCAGTTGGCTGAGCCTGACGCCCGGCGGGATTATCTCGACGCGGGTCTTCAATCCCTGTTCGAGTAGGAAATCCCTCATGGACTTCGTGGAGGCCGTCACAACATCGCATTCGTTATATATATAGATGGTCAATTTGTTGAACATGCTGGCCACCGCCATGGTGGCCGGAGAACTGCCCACTGCCGGAGCCATGTCTCGGACGTTGGTGTGAAACGTTCCCACGGCAGGCGAGCCGAGTTCCTTGGCGGCTATCACTCCCCCCAGTCCCGCGATGAAGGGCGTGTTGATGTGGACTATGTCGAGCTTGTCCTCCTTGGCCCTCTTCGAGTAGTCACTGACCCAGAAGTAGGAGAGCCAGTAGTTGTTGTACAGGGGGAACGGCAGGGAGCGGATCCTGCGAACGTTCGGCTCCTTTCTGCCCGGTATCGACGTGTATATCGTGCTGTCGACGCCCTCCCGGGATAACTCGCTCGTGAAATCCTGAAGGAATCTTGACACCCCGTCGACGTTGGGCTTGTATGACTCGCTGAACAAGCCGACCTTCATATCAGCAACCTCTCGTTCTACCCGGTCCTGTGGCTCGCGTCTTTATTAAACATCTTCTCCCATCGCGTCGAATGTCTCATCTGGGTTCGCACTGCGCATGGGCCGGCAGCTCTTACGCGCGTGGGTCAAACTAGCACAACCGGGCGCGGTCGCTAGGAGATCAGTCTCTCGAAATCCAGGTTGGGGCTCAGCAGGCTCTCGGACTCGAAGTATATCCTCCTCCACAGTTCAAAGAGCATTCCTACCCAGATCAGGTTGTAGTATCTAGTCAGCGACTGGTCAGGCTCTGTGTCGAATATGCCCCGCAACATGCTCTCCTTGACGTAACCGTGCTTCACCAAGTATCCTGTTGGCATGATCTGCCTTGCTATCTCGCCCATCTCCCCCTTGTACCACGAGAAGACGTTCACTGAGAACCCGCTCTTGGGCTTGCGCAAGGCTCTTTTCGGAATGAGGTCCGCAACGGCGAGCCTGAGGATGTACTTTCCAGGGCCCCTGTACTTCAGCCTTGAGGGCAGTTTGAAGGCGAAGTCGATGAGCTCCAAGTCCAGCAGGGGCACCCTTTCCTCCAGGGCATGTGCCATGGTCATCGCATCGTCGACGAGCAGGAAGTCGTCGGGCAACTTGGTTTCGAACTCCGCCCTCATCGTTTGGTCTACGAGATCTCCGTCCTTGGAGAAGTAAGGTTCGAAAGTCCGCTCGACTTCCTCGAATGTTCGGCTCCTCATGGAGTCGCCGTATACCAACGCCAGTTCATCATTGCTTAGCGCTCCTGCTGTGATTGCATATTGAGCTGCCCTCTCGCCCACTGACGTCAGGACGTGAAACCTGTTGCTTAGCCTGTGCGCGCTGGGTGAACTTCCGGTCACCCGGAGCCCGACCTTTCCCGCCGTCTTCAGCGCGCTATGGCCGATCGGGCCCAAACGTTCCAAAGACTCAATGTTCTTCACATGTCTGTATCTGTAGACATATCCTCCGAACAGCTCATCGCCCCCCATTCCGCTTAGGACCACCTTGACATGTTTGCTCACATGCTCGGCGATGAAGTAGGGGTACAGGTTCATCTTCGGCATGTCGGCGTGCCATATGGCCTTGGGGTAGGCGTCGATCTCTCGCGGCGATATGATGAGTTCATGGTGGTCCGTCGAGAACTGCCTTGAGATGAGCCGCGCGTCCGACAGTTCATCTGTCGGCTCTCCAAAGCCCATGGTGAAAGTCTGAATCGGTTCCCTCGTGTCTTTGGACATGAGTGCCACAACTGTGCTCGTGTCCAGCCCCCCGGACAGGAACGCTGCGATCGGGACGTCGCTTATCATCTGTCGCTTGATGGCGTGCTCAAGCGTCTTTCTGAGGAGGTTGGCTATCGCGTGTTCGGGCCCTTCGATTGTTGTCGTGGGCAATTTCCAGTAGCTTCTCACTGTGACTGGGCCCCCCTCCTCAGCCACCAGCATGTGTCCAGGCAGCAGCTTCTTGACCCCCTGAAACATGGTCAGCTCTCCTGGAACGTAGAGCAAGTTGAACAGATAATGAAGGGCCAATCCGTCAGGATGAGGCCTGAGTTCGCTCCAGAGCAGGATCGCTTTGGGTTCAGATGCGAACAGAACCTTCCCATCTTTCACAGCGTAGTAGAGGGGTTTCACGCCCACAGGATCCCTCACCAGGACCAGCCTTCTTTTCGTTGAGTCCCATATGGCCGCCGCGAATATGCCGTTCAGCTCGTTAGCAAAGTCCAGCCCTCTCTCCTCGTATAGATGCGCTATGACCTCACTGTCGCCGTTCGTGTAGAACTTGTGTCCCATCCTCCCAAGCATCTCGCGAAGCTCTCTGTAGTTGTAGATCTCGCCGTTGTAGACCACCCAGATACTCTCGTCCTCGTTGTGAATCGGCTGTCGGCTCCCGGCTATGTCGATGATGCTAAGCCTTCGATTCGCCAGTCCGATGCCGCTGTCGAGGTACTCGCCGCTGTCGTCGGGACCTCTGTGGCTGAGGATCTTTCCCATGTTCCTCAGCAGCTCAGGGTCACTTAGTCCGATGAAGCCTCCGATGCCGCACAAGTCCCGGGCGAGGCGCTTTCGCAACATTCTATTTAAGCGTAGAGAGGCTGGCGCGGCGAAGTGAACGCCTTGACTCTCGATGTTGCTCACCCTCATCTCGGTTCACTTCGAATCGTGCGACTCGACTGTTCTCAAGGATAAATACGGTAAGTCAAGGGCGATTCAGATGAAGGGCAAGGTCCTGATTGCGGCGCAGGAGCCGGAGTTCGCTACTAGGGTCTCGCTCACCAGAATGAGCCTATCCAAGCGCTACGACGTGAGGGTCTTGAGGCCCAGACTCACTGCCAAGTTCTCTCCGCGGGTCATCTCCGCAGGGTTGAGGTATGGAATCTATGCGATTCAAGAATTGTTCTCGTCCTCCGATGTCCTGCACCTGATCAACTCTCCGGACTTCATACACCTGCCCGCCCTCGTCAAGCGAGGAAAAGTCGTCTATGACTATCGCAGCAACTACTCTGACAAGCTCAGGCTCTCCTATCCTTCGGTCGCCGGGCTGGCCGCGAGGGTCGAGGAAGTACTGGCCAAGAGGGCGAACTTGGTCTTGACCGTCAACGACATACTCGCGCTAAGGTTCAGCAGGAGGACTGGCAAGAAAGTTCACGTCGTGCCGAACTACCCCTCCAACGCCTTCAAGGCGAAAAGGACGGCAGAAGCGGTCAGGGCTTCTCTCAACTTCGCTGGAGAGGGGCTGGTTCTCTTCGTGGGCAACCTGACCGATACCTATGACTTCGACCTCATCATATCGTCAGCAAGGACATTGTCTGAGATGGAATTCTGGATAGCGGGATCTGGCAAGAGGGAAATGCAGCTGAGATCGCAAGGTCCGAAGAACGTGAAGTTCTTAGGCAAGGTGCCTCACGAGAATGTGCCCGACCTCATTGGGGCCGCAGATGTTTGCGTTGCCCCCATACGGGCGTATCAGAGGGACATAGTTCACAATGACCAAGACGTGTGGAAGGTGTCCGAGTACGCCGCGCTCGGCAAACCCATCATCGCCACCAACTTGGCTCCCTCCAGTCAGTATGAGCTCGTGAATGCTGATGTCGATGGATTCTCAAGGGCCATCAAGAGAGCCCTCGCAGGCACGGTCAGTCCGGCGGTGCCCAGGTTCTGGGAGGACGTGTCCGAGCCCGCTCTGCTCGGCGCCTACGGCCAGCTGGTGACGTAGATCAAGGGCAGGTCAGGGCCTTCTGAGCAGTTTGAGCATCTCTAGAGCGCTGTCCTTGGGGTTCCGGGAACCGGTTATGTGCCTGCCTACTATGACTATGTCCGCGCCTGATCTCACAAGAGACTCAATTGCCGACGGCGTTATGCCCCCAGCGACAGCCACGAGTTTTCCCGGGAACGATTTCTTCAGCTGCAGAACCTTCAGCCCGAGCGTTTCCGGATCGAGCCCTTGGTCGATGCCGCCGTGACATATCAGCACATCGGCCGCGCTCGCGATCGCAGCGAGTCCCCCAACTTCGATCGAAGATCCCAGCAGGTCGATGAGGCAGACAAGTCCCTTGGCCTTGCAGGCGGCTCCGAACTTCTCCACGGTCTCCATTGGGGCGAGCCCTGAGACGGTTACCCCATCAGCGCCGCCTTCTTTGGCCAATGACACTTCCACCTCGGCTGCGTCCAACGTCTTGGTGTCTGCGATGACAATTCTGCCACGGGACACCTTCTTGATCGCTCTTACTGCACTTATCCCGCCCGCCTTCAACAGAGGAGTGCCTACCTCCAGTATCACTCCTCTCACAGGCAGCGCTTTGCAGATCCGTACAGCACGCCTCGTGTCTGTGATGTCCAATGCCACCTGCAGGAGAGGGTAGCCCTGGGCTCCCAACCTAACCACCTTCGAGTTCATATGATCGTCAAGGCTCTGAACTCCGGATAAGCTTATCAAATGATACCCTGAACGTCAACCGATGCCAGTCCATCGGGTCATGTCTCCGGAGGAGCAAGTGATATACGAGGAGGAGGCTAGGTACATAGGAGGCCTCTCGAAGTGGACCGGTCCAGCTTCCGGAAGACTCGTACTGACGAACAAGAGGATATATTTCGAGGTGACTGTCGGAGGGCTGCGAGACAAGAGGCCGGAACTCTGTTTTGAAAACACCCTAAACAACACGACCGAGATCAAAGTGGGCCAACTCTCATCCTTCAGCAAACCAATTGTGACTGTCGTGTACAAGTCGAGCCAGGGGGCCCTAGAACAGCCCAGCTTCCAAGTGCAAAGCCCAGAGGCTTGGAGGTCGGCCCTTTCGAACGTGAAGCTGAGCTCGGTCTTCTAGGTCGACCAGACCAGAGTTGAGGTCCTTAGGACGCCCGGGATCTTCCTGATCAGAGTGACGACCCTGTCCAAGTCAGCCATAGTCTCCGCAGTTATCTTGGTGATAACGTCGTACTGCCCGTAGGTCACGGCTATCTCAGTGACCCCAGGGAGGCTTCTGACTTGTTCCGCGATCTCGTGTTCCCTTCCTATCTCGACCACGACGAGGATGTGTGCCACGACCAACCTGACTTCCCCATTTCCCAGGGCATTTTAAGCTTGCGACTATTGGGCTGTTGTGGATATGCTTAAATAACGAGCTCCTCCGTTTGACTTTCGATGTCGTCTCCCTTCCTCCCGATCACCAACCAGCAGGACCTCTCAGGGACTATCTATTGGATCATCTACATAGTCGCTATCATAGTGAGCGTCCTCGGAGTATTCGTCTCGAGCAAGATAAGGCACGACAGGGAGGTCCAGAAGTTCTGGAACAAGGTAAGGACAGCCAGAAAAGACCCTTCATCGGCGTGGCCCTACCAAGAAGAGGAAGAGTAGTAGGTCATCATCCGCCCCACAGCGCCGAGGACTCTCAGGCTTCGATGTTGATTGAACCATACGCATATTCGCCCTTGCAGCTTATCTGTTGCCGTCTGGTGGTCCGAGGACGATGAGGTCCACTGAGCCGGCGGGCCTTGCCAACCGTGGCGGCCGCATCCCCGTGTCTAGGCCGAGGTGCGAGGCTCCCCGTGAGGACACCGTGGGCGAGCCTGAGGTTCAGCGCGCTATGGGCCGATTGGGCAGAAGGAGTCTGCTCGATACGGTGGAGAGGCTCAGCCAGTCGCCTCTGCGCAAGCTAGTAGCTCTTAGGCTGGATGGCTTCCGTCACAACCGCACGGCGGGATTTGAGGCTTGGTTCTCCGAGTTGTCATTCTGCATACTTGTAGCCGCGAGCACCGCGAGGTCTGGTCTAGTGGCTCAGGCCTGTCTCGGGAGCAAGGGGTTCCTCCTGTTGGATGAGGACCAGCTCCAGAGATCGCTGAAGTCGCTGGGCGTCAGATTCCACAACAGGGCGCAATACATAGTTGAAGCCAGAGAGCTGGGAGACTTCACGCAAGTCATATTGTCCGCTCAGGATGTCACGAAGGCTAGAGACTGGATCGTATCCAGCGTGAAGGGGATGGGTTACAAGGAGGCCTCGCACTTCCTGAGAAATATCGGGTACTTTGACGTTGCGATCTTGGATAGACACATCCTCAACACATTGAAGGATGCCGGCTGCCTTCCATCGAGCCTGCCTCCCAAGAACAGGGCCCAGTATCTTGAGTCGGAGCAGCTTGTGCTCGGATTGGCGAAAGAGGCGTGCATGTCTGCAGGCGAGTTGGATCTCTACCTTTGGTACATGAGGACTGGAGACGTAGTGAAATGAGTCAACTAAACGCCCACAAGCGTCATCACGACTTCCCTTTCTCTCGGCCCTGACATCTCTATGAAATACAAGCCCTGCCAATCCCCCAATGCGCACTTGCCGCCTTCTACCGGGATCATCACAGATGAGCCCAGAACCGTGGACAGAAGATAGGCGCTCACAGTCTCAGGTTCACTCGGAATCGTCATTGCCTTGTCCTTCACCGCGCCCTCCAGAGTTGCGTGCAGCACTTCAGGCACTAACTTGCTGATGCCCTGCCTCCTGTTAGCCAAGACGAGCGCTACGGTTGTGTGCCTGCTGAAGCATGACAGGAGGCCGTTCTTGACATCAGATGAGCCGACGAATTCTCTTACTTTGCCTGTCAGTTCTATGGTTTCCCTCAGCTTCGATGTCTCTAACTTGAGCGTTGTGCGTATTACTTTGCTCTGACCAGAGAGCACGAAGTCGTAACCGCGGGCGGACGAGTTCCGTCTCAGCGCGATCACCATACTGTCAAGCCGAGCAAAGCATTTAAAGGGTTCCACCCGCCCACGGCGGCAAAACTCTCTCCTTGTCTGGTGGTTCTGTTGATCGATGCTACATACGAGGAAGCCTGCCCGAGCTGTTCGGGTCCGATCTCGACCGACAGGTTGCTGATGAGACTCCCTTGTGAGAAGTGCTTGCCCGACCTCCCGGCAAGCCGTGACGAGATGTTGGAAGAGGTTTCAAGATTCGGAGAACCCTATTCATCTTATCTCACCATGACCGCCATGATGCGCGACTTCGACCAGTTCATCCACGCGATTGCCCACTCTGGATCCACTCCGCTGCAGCGTTGGGTCGCTAGGCAGTCTTTCTTGGGTAGATCCGTGGTCGCTGTCGTTCCCCATGGCATGGGAAAGACCGCTGCGGCAATCGCCATCTGCCTGACCCATCGAAACAGATCTAGGAGATGTCTCATCGTCAGCAGAGATGAAGCTGAGCAGAAGGCCATCATGAAGGCTCTCTCCTCTTTGAGGTCAGAAGGGGTCGATGCAAAGGAGTCGCCTCAGGCCAAGGAGGGGACAGTGGTAGTCGTCGGTCAGGACGAGTTCAGTGCCACAGAGGAGAGAGACTCCCCTGACTACGAAGTTGCTGTGATTGACGATGCTTCCAGTGAAACTGTCAAGAGACTCATGAAGATGGTACCCAAGCCGGTCGCCTCCGTGGTCTGGCTCAAGAGTTCGCCGTCGAGACTACCGACTAGAAGGAACTCAAGCAGCAGCTTCGCACCTGACAGGACATTCGACAGGGCTTTGAGAGAACAATACCACCACACGATACTCACGATCGAGGGCCGGTCCCCTGGCGTCCTAGCCGATATCCACGGGATCTTGGGTGATAGAGCGATTTACGTTGTGAGTCAAGGAGCTCTCAAGTCACTGCCAGATGATGCATTGGCGTTCTGCTACTCCAGTGCGCCCGACCTCGAAGATAGGGCCAAGATGCGAAGGGCGAGCTGCCTCGTCTTCTACAAGCCATCATCCGCTTCGGGCAAGTCACGGGATGGGGATCCGTCAGGTGGCGAGTCCGAAAGTGGCGTCACCGATGACTACCTGCGTTGGATGGGCTATGCGATCGATCTTGACCCGGAAGGGTTCAGCCTGCCAGCGGCGGTGATAGTGGACAGCAAGACTGGAATAGCTAATATCCTCGGGCAGCTCGAATCGCAGATCTCTTTCACAGCCGAGGACGTGACTGCAACTTTCCGAGAATCTCTGCTTGACCCGGCCGTTGCTTCGACTCGTTCGACAAGGACTGAGAACATACAGCCCATCCTGCTCATCGTGGAGTCGCCCACGAAGGCGAGGACTGTCGCGAGCATCTTCCGAAGGATCGGCAGCGAGAAGGTGGATCCACTCACAGTCCAGTGGACCATGATGGACAATAGGCTACTTCAAGTCATTGCCACTCAGGGGCACGTGTACGACCTGTCACTGGATGGAGGATTCCATGGGGTCTACAGGAGGAGGGACTCGTTCGTGCCAAGATACGGGTTCATCAAGAGGTGCAAGAGGTGCTCAGGACAGGTCGTGTCGAAGGACGTGTGCAACTTCTGCGGTGGATCCAATCTTGTCTCCAAGAAGGGGACAATGGACGCTGTCAGGGACCTCGCGTCCGTTAATGAGCTGGTGCTTCTGGCCACGGATCCCGACTCCGAAGGCGAGAAAATAGCGTTTGACATAATGGCCTACATCTCACCGGTCGCGGACCGAGTCGAAAGGACTGAGTTTCACGAGGTGACTTGGAGGGGACTGGAAGACGCCTTCGGGTCTCCGAGGGAGGTTCTGCCTGGTCTGGTCCAATCGCAAGTCCTGAGGAGGGTGGAGGACAGATGGCTGGGCTTTGAGCTCAGCCGGAGGCTCTGGGACCGATTCGGCAGCCGTCGCCTGTCCGCCGGTAGGGCTCAGAGTCCGATCCTGGGCTGGGTTGTTGACCGCTTCAGAGAAAGCAGGCAGAAGAAGAACTACATCGTCGTTGAGCTTGAGTCAGGGCTCACGGTGTGGCTGGATGTCACGGGGAGGGAAGACAGGAGAGACATTGCCAAGTCCCTCGAGGGACAGATCGCGCAGGTCAACATCCTCTCGGAGGAGATTGTAGAGGTGAAACCACGCCCGCCATACACGACCGATTCGCTGTTGGCGGACGCATACTACCTCTTGCACTTGGTTCCGGGAAGCACTATGAGAATAGCTCAAGACCTCTTCGAGACCGGGCTCACGACCTATCACAGGACGGACTCCACGCGAATCTCAAGCTACGGCATCGGGGTCGCCAAGAATTACATTGAGAGCAAGTTCCCTGGTGGGTTCAGGGGCAGATCTTGGGGAGAAGGAGGCGCTCATGAGGCGATCAGAGCTACCAAGCCCGTTGATCAGGACAAACTCTCTGAACTCATCAGGAACAAGGAGCTGAAACTCAGCAAGTCGCTGACTAGGTACCACGAGGGCCTGTACGGCATAGTGTTCAGGAGGTTCGTGGCCTCCCAGATGGAAAGCGCTGCGGTTAGAACCCAGAAGTTCGAGGTGAGCGTCGCCGGCTTCAAGGTCGAGCAGAACAGGAGGGTGGAAGTGGTGAAGAAGGGGTTCACGGCTGTCGTGCCGTTGAGGCTAGAGCCAGAGGTATCTTCGGGTCCACAAAAAGTCAAATCGACTTCCCTGAAGACTCTGCCTAAGGCCAGGCTGTTCACCTCGGGCGATCTTGTCTCCGAGATGAGAAGAAGGGGAATAGGGAGGCCGAGCACGTACGCCAAGCTCGCGGACACGATTCTTAGGAGGAGGTATGCATTCGAAGTCCACGGGAGGATCATCCCCACCAACTTGGGCGTGCAGGTGTCCGACTATCTGAGGTCGAACTTCGCCAAGTATGTGTCTGACGAGACGACTAAGGCGCTGGGTGACAAGATGCAGCAGGTTGAGGATGGCAAGGAGGACTACCAGAAGATGCTCTCCGAACTCTATGATGAAGTGAAGTCGATGCCCCCGTAGCGCTGCTGGCCTAGCGGGTCTCGTGGAGGGTTCGAACGCGCGGTATCAGGTGTGTGCCGTCGCATGACGGCGAGGTTCTCAGGTCGTCGAATCCCTCCCTGCAAGTTGCAAACGTCATACCACTTCTCAGCACGAGAGTTTTCACTCTGGTCAGCATGTCTCGCCTGACCGCTCCGTCTAGGTAGTAGCAGTTGGACACCCTGACGCCTTCCTGCTTGTACATGCGCCCTATGCGATCGGCCAATTCAGGGAATACCTTTCGCAACCTTACGAGGGAATCAGGCCTGGCCTTGTACGTAGATGCGATCACGTGCTTGACTCCATTTCGCGCAAGGGCCTCGACCAGCTGTGGCACAGCTCCTTCGTTGACACCAGGTATGATCGGGTCGAGCCTAGCTGCCGTGGGAATCCCCGCTTCGCTCAGCTTGCCTAGGGCCTCCATCCTTCTTGACGTGCTGGGGGCGTTGGGCTCCAGCTTGGCTGCGAGTTCGTCGGGGGCGGTGACGGTGATCCCAACCGAGGCGAAAGATTGGGAAATGAGGTCAGCGTCCCTCAGGACCAAGTCGGACTTCGTCTGTATCATGAAGCGAGCGTTGGCGTCGGCCAACATCTGCAGTACTTGTCCCGTGATCCCGAGACTCTGCTCCATCGGGGTGTAGGGGTCAGAACTGGCGCTCAGCAAGATGGGCAGCCTCCTATCAATCACCAGAATATCCCTGCGAACCCTGTCGATCACTCTGGTCTTGGCTCGTGGCTCGAAGGCCTTGGGTATGTACGAAGTGATGTAGCAGTAAGCACATGAGTGGCCACACCCCGAGTAAGGAGAGAGCGAGTACTTCGGAGGGCACGTGCAGAGGCGGCCTCGCCAAGGGTCAAACCTCCTGATGAGATCTCCCTCCGCACTCGGATCAGATGTCAAGCCCGAACGCACTCAGGAACTGGACCGTCCTGTCGTATTCTCTCAGAAAATCATATGCCTTTTCCGTCAGCCTAAAGAGCCTCTTATCCTCCTCGGATTCCTCAGCAATGAGGCCCAGGGAGATCAGCTCATCGAGCTTCTCCTGCATCCTGTCGGTCGGAAGGTTTGCCTTCTGCATGAGCCTCGTCTTTCCTATCTTCTCCTCTTCCCTTATGGATTTCAGTATGTCAGCCACTATGGAAATGCTAGACCTGTACTTGCGCGTGACCCTGCTCATGTTCCCCTCCGCACCCTCAAGAGCATGGCCAACAGGGAGATGTAGCCGCTGAGCCTCAGGATGTTCTCAAGAGCGAGCAGGAATGGATCCCCGTAGCCGAGGATGTTTGACAGGTGAGCGCACGCCAGTAGCAGGAAACCGAGCGCGACAAGCCCTTGATTCTCGTTCCTGTCTCTGAGGAACCTGACGAAGATCAGGACGGTCATTGTGACCAACATGAACACATTCAGAATGTTGATGGATGGGATCAGCAGTAGGAGGCCCACCTGCGGCAAGATCGTCTTGCCTGATAGACTGTCTCTGACTTGGACCCATAGCAGAATGCCATAGGCCAGGGCCGCTATGATCGCTTGTAGAAGGTCCGCAACCCAACTGAACGGCCGTGCCAACGCGAGTGGGCCAGCGGTGAGGGAGGCCAACAGAACGAGGATGCCTCTCAGGATGTTGGAGGCCCCAAGTAGAGCGAAGGAGACTTCAAATGCGAGAAACACCCTTTCCTTTGAGAATGATCTAGCCTTGGCAGCCTGCAGCGATATGAGAACCGCGATGACCCCGGACACCAGTTCGAGCGCCGAATCGAACAGGGGATCGAACGGCGGAGGAAACATGTTGGGCTTGATTTGGCTCGGCTTGATATTCTTTTGTTCCTTGCAGCTTGACAAACTCTTAATATCGCATCTTCCATATCGGAACCAGCCAGGGTGGCCGATTGGTAAGGCGGCGGGCTGCAGACCCGCTCCAAGGGGGTTCAAATCCCTCCCCTGGCTCATGTACATGCCTCGCATCTTGCCCCTTCGTCATCGCTCTCCACTTCGCGCAAGTTCTGAAGAATGGGCTGCGGCAGTTCTTCTGAAGGCGCTCGGATCTGTCGGAACCTGAGAACTAGTTTGTATCGACGAGGACTGGGCATAGAGCCATCGAACCGGACTGTACTGCGTCAGATGCTTGCGCTGCGGATCAGGGCAACGCTAGGTCGAGCCGCTTCCTCAACGATCGCAGTCTCACCTAGGGGGTGATTGGGCCTCCTTGCATTGGATGTTGTACTTGGTACGTGAAGCGGCTCACGTCGCTAAATGCTTATTAGAGGACTAATATTCGGCGGTCATCAAACTTGCTGTCTCGTTGTGAGGAGTTCGTGAGAAACGTCCTGCCCACCGCCAGGTCCCTGATAGCTAGAAAGATGTTAAAGGAGAGGGGACTCACTCAAGTCAAGGCCGCGGCCGTGCTTCACGTGTCTCAGGCATCGATAAGCCAGTATCTCAACGCAAGGAGGGGGGAGAAGCTGATGACGAAGCTCTCGAGCGACCCCGAGGTCAACAAGTTCTTGGACCAACTGGTGGACGAACTGCTCGACGAGAACACCACGGACGAACACAAGCAGAGTCTGATGTGTGATCTCTGCGGGCTCGTCTTCAAGAAGTACTTCGACTAGACGCGTAGGTGCTGTTCGGTCCACCCCGTCTGATCTTCATCTTTGTTCGACCATCCGCTAACGGAGCGACTACGGCTGGGTCGCACCTCTTATATGTGCTCGCTTGCCGTGAGGAGACCGTTTATGAGCGAAGGGCAGATGCTGATCTTTGACGCGGGGACATCCAGAGTCAAGGTCGGCTTGGTTGACAGTACAGGAAAGCTGGTCAGGTACTCATCACAGAGCCTCAAGCCGAGGTCTGAGAAGCCAGGTGAGGCCGTGACCAGACCTGAGGACGTATGGAACACAATCTCGGTCTTGGTCAGACAGACGATGAAGGGCATGAAGCCTGAAAGCGTGGAGATGCTCTCCTTCACTGGAAACAGAATATCGGTCTCGCTTGCGGACGAGAATGGTCGCATCCTCCACCCCTTCATCACTTGGCTCGACTCCAGATCGGCGTCCAAGTTCGACGAGAGAATCGAAGAAGTCGACAAGAGGGTGACATTGCAGAAGATACTATGGTACAAGGAGAGCAGGCCAGACCTGTACGAAAAGGCCGGCTCGATCATGAACTTGGACAGCTATCTGAACAACAGGCTGGTCGGGAAGCCGGCGATGTGGGTTCACAGCGCTGTCTACGCGCTGTATGATCCTGTCAAAAAGGAGTGGCCTGACAGACTGAGCGAGTTCGGCGTTGACACGGCGTTGCTCCCGGAGGTTATGGAGCCTGGGACCTACTTGGGCGAGCTGACCGGGGACGCTGCAAAGGACTTGGGGCTGAATCGTACGACTAAGGTATACCTGGGCATGGGCGACAACCAAGCGGGGACAGCCTCGGTGGGAGCTCTGGTGGCATCTGACACCAAAGTAGGGCTCAGCACGGGTGCATACTTGGACATAGTGTTCGACTCTCAGCCATTCGACTTCTACCACAGGGGGGCCAAAGTGTTCTGTCATCCCTATCTCGATGGCAAGTGGTTGTTCGAGGGGGTGGTCCCAGGTTCCGGCTTGGCGTACACTTGGCTGGGAGAGAACTTCGTCCCTAGGTTCAACCTGCTGGCATCCAAGGGGGATGATCCGTATCCAGAGCTTGAGAAAGTGGCGGCCACGTCTCCCAAGGGTTCGGACGGGTTGTTCACGATGCCACTGTTCATGTTCAAGAGGGGCATGTTCTGGGGGCTCGCGTACTCACACAACGCATCTCATCTGTTGAGATCGCTTGCTGAGTGCACCGGCTATGGGCTTAGGATGTTCTTTGACATGGCAGTCAACCTAGGGGCAAACCCGGAGTTCCTCCGAATGGATGGGAGTGGCTCGAAGTCGGCGCTGTGGAAGCAGACGATGTGTGACGTGTTGCACAGGCCTGGCTCAGCTGTGAAGGATCCTGAGGCATCGCCGATACTCGGGGTTGCCTTCCTCCTGATGAGATCCACGGGCGCGATCAAGGACCTGAGCGAGGCGAAGAGGTCATGGGCGGAAAGGCTAGAGCCAAGCGTCGACAACTCTTACGACCCGCTGTACGAGCAATGGCTGGGCAAGTTCCTCGCTGAAGCGGCTGAGACTCCCATCTAGAGGGATCGCTCTGCTCCTCGGCGACGATGGCGGCCACTGCTGAAGCTGCGGGGGAGACCTTCACCACTGGTTCTCCTCCCTCCGTTGGCTTGGCATAGCGGCTCAGCAGGGACTCCCAGTCAACGAATTCAATCGCTGCCAGGAAAGCCAAGAACAGAACGGCAGACATGAGCACGGGGATCCAGTCCGGCATCGCTGAAGTCGCCCCACCAATCGATGACCCGAGGAACCCTATTGTGTAGAGCATCGCGATCTTCCCGATCACTGATGAGGTTGTCGCAACCAGGAGGTTGTAGTTGACCGCGCCCAACACGATGAAGATGATGTCGTCGGGCAAGGGGGTCAAGGCGAACAGGAAAACCAGAAAGGGAATAACCCAGCGGCTCTTTGCGTTGCTGGCCAGCCTGGACACGATTGCCAACTTCTTCCCATACCTAGATCCTTCGACCTGATGTCGCAGATACCGGCCTACAACCCATCCCATCAGTTCACCTATTCCCGACCCCAATCCTCCCCAGATCGCTATCTCCGTCAGGTTGACTCCCGGTATCGTGGCAGTCAGGCTGAGGATTGTGGCAGTGTACGGGATCGGGAAGAAAATGGAACACGCGCCCACGAAGCACAGGCTAAATATGGCTATACCTCTGTACGCGGGATTCCCCTCCAAGAAGAAGCCAGCCAACTGATTGTAATAGGCGTAGATGAGGAAACTCGAAACGATGACGAAGAGGACGACGAGCGCGAACTCCAGTGTGCGTCTCAACGCTTCTCTGGCGGACGCGAGTCGGACGAAGTCTTTAAGCATTGAAGGCCTCAACGTCTCATCAAACGCGCGAAATCACGCCACGCAGGATCGGGGTCCAAGCTGTTCAACGAGGGATGCCAAGTGCGGTCGAGCCGACTGAGACAGGTCCCAGCGCCCGATGAGGCGGCACCCGCTGTCGAGACAGATCAATGGCAACATTATACTTTTAACCGAGGCCGAATCAGCTGATTCGCCCCTTGAGATTCTGTATCTTGACCCACAATCCAGCCAGTCACTTCGTGAGCCGCACGGTCAAGTCCTTTGAGAAGCTAGGCCACAGGGCGGAGGTCGTGGATTTCGCGGACGTTAGGTTCTCTGTGCGGCATGGAGATGTCAGGGTAGAATTCAACAACGACGGAGGGGACATCGCGGGTTCATTTGATGCTTGCCTCGCGCGGCCCTTGGGCAAGAAAGAATTGTCAACCTTCATGTTCTCGATCAACGTGCTGTCCGCCCTTTCGCATGGTGGTCTTACGGTCGTGAACCACCCGGACGCGTACCTGCTCGCCTCCAGCAAACTGAGCCAGTACTCAGCACTATCCACTCATGGAGTTCCGGTGCCCAGCACGGAGTCGTCCTTGGACAGCACCAAACTCATCAGGTCAATCTCAGAGGGGACATATGTGATAGAGAAGCCGATCTGCGGGTCCAGGGGCGTGGGAGTGAGAAGGGTGCATCTGGGAGAGGAATCATATCGGCCCCCAAGGGCCGTCGTCTTGTACCAACAGGATTTGACGGGAGCCAAGGCCGACATCAGGGCGTTCACGGTCGGCCACAGGGCGATAGCTTCAATGAGGCGCGTTTCGTCTTCGGTGGCGGCCAACGTGAGCAGAGGTGGCAGGCCCGAACATGTGGAGCTAAGCGACGAACTGACAGCCCTAGCTGAAGACGCTTCGAGGGCAACTGGGGCTGAGATAGCTGGCGTCGACATGATGCTCGACCGGGAGGACAAGCCGTATGTGTTGGAAGTCAACGCGCAGCCAGACTTCATAGGGCTGGAGAGGGTCGCAGGGGTCGACATTGCCATAGCCATATCCAATTACGTTGTGAGGAAGGTGCAGGGTCGGAATGCCTGAGACTACGGTCGGTCTGTTGGGGTTCCCCTCTGCTATGAAAGGAGCCAGGCCACCGGAGGAACTTCTGTTGGGACGGAAGAAGATAGGGTTGTTGGCTCTGGACAAGGCATTGGAGATCTCGGATCATATTCTCTCAGTGTCATCCTCCGAGGAGCAGGCGGAGGTCATGGACTCCATCGCGCAAGAGCGCGGCGTGACGCTGAGCAGCAGGGTGTTGGAGGACAGCGGTTCGGTGCGCGCCGTGCTGTCGGCCGCCTTCGAACTGTGCGAAGGCGGTTCGCTCCTCATAATGCCATCTTCCTCCCCGTACGTATCGACCGAAGTCCTGGGCCTCATGGTGGAATTGTTGGACCCGAGAGATGGCGTCTTCTTGAAGGAGAAAGGGGGAGCGGTCTACGAGTCACTCTACGCGCTCAAGGTTGGGCCAGCCAAGGCAGCCTTGGAGGCTGGTGGGGATCCGGAGAACATCACCGACATCATCGACGCGCTGGCCAGGACCATGGCGATATCTTGGGACGCAGCATCCGCACTGGATCCTCTGCATCTGTCGTATTTCTCCGTGAGAACAGACTCCGATTACAGTACAGCCAAGCGACTCCTCGCTAGGGTGACCAAGGCTTGAGCTCGCTGACCGGTCCGCTTGAGATCTTCGGCATCAAGTACCCCGGCATGGTTCCGGTCGGCCTTGATCTTCCCAAAACAGTGTACGACGCCTGCAGGAGGTCTAGACGCCCCCTGCGGAGGGGCGACATAGTTGTGCTGACGCACACGGTCGTGGCGAAGGCCGAGGGATGCAGGATCGAGCTGGCAGACGTTAAGCCCTCGGGCCTGGCAGAGGCGATAGCGGACAGGGTTGGGAAGCAACCTGAACTCGTGGAGGTCATTCTGAAGCAGTCCAAAAGGATCCTGAGAATCGAGGGTCATCACCTGATAACACAAAGCAAGGCCGGGATAGTGTGCGCGAACGCCGGCGTGGATCAATCCAATGTCGACGGGGGCAAGTCCGTTGTCGTGGTGCCCAACAAGCCTGACGAGATCGCCTCCAAGTACGCGAGGGAGTTCTCGAAGCTGGGAGCAAAAGTCAGCGTTGTGATCACCGACACGCTAGGTCGACCTTTCAGGATAGGCGACGTGAACTTCGCGGTGGGGTCCTCCGGCGTACCTCCTCTGAACGATCTGCGGGGCAAGAAGGACCTCGCGGGGCGGAGATTGCGGGTGAAGAGGATCGCGATAGTGGATGAACTGGCCGCTGCTGCGGAGCTGGTCACAGGCAGCGCCTCCGAGGGGATAATCGGCGCAGTGATAAGGGGCTATGAATGTGGACGGTCAAGGAAGGGGGCAGCCGTGCTACAGAGGCCCTTCTCCAGCAGTCTCTTCATCTAGCGTCTCGGGATTGTCATCGCCCAAAGCACACCGCGTCAGCAGTGGCGGGTTAAGTCAAAGTGCGTCTCACGAGGGAACCTGCTTCTAGCGCGAATACTTGGGGGAAAGCAGCCTATCCAACTCCGGTCGCTTCCTGAGATACTCGATGACGTACGGACAAGTCGGGTATATCTTCAGGTTGTGCTTCTCGGCATAGTCCACCATCGCATCGGTCAACCTAGCGGCGATGCCTCGCCCTCTCAGCTCTTGTGGAGTGAAGACGCTATCCGCGATGAGTTCCTCCGAAACCAGACTGAAGGAAAGGGTCGCCTTCCTGTTTTCAACAACAAGATAGAAGGTCCCCTTGTCTCCCCGCAGGTCCAGAAGGACATCGCCTTCCATGCCGAGAAAACGTGGGCACACGGTTTTTAAGCCCCGTGAAGCGCTCACTAAGCATGGCAGAGGGTTCACCTCTAGTCCCGGGGGCACCCGTCGAGACCGATCTCACGGACTACTACGACCGCGTCATATTCATCAAGGATGTGCATGCCGACTTTCCCAACAAGGAACAACAGTGCGTCGAATACGTCTCGTATCCAAGGGACGTTCAGCAGGCAGTAGACGTGGAAGCCCTGCTCTCCGGAGTGAAGGAGAAGATGGGCCTGGCCGCAGTCGGCGACGCAGAGGTCAAGGCAGCGCTAAAGGAGTACGCGGTTTCGACCGGCGGATCCAAGCTTGACGATGCCTCGGCCGCCATCTCATACGCGCTAAGATATGGCCTCGACATAAGGCACCACAAAGCCGTGCTCAAGGGATTGGCTCTCGCAGAGGATTTCGGCAGCGGGTCCGAGGCCGGGTCCATCCAGTTCATCAGCAGGGGCCAATCGATGCTGTTTCCGATATCGCAGTCCGAGCAGAACCGACTCACTACCACGATAGGACTTGAGGGGGAGTGGTATGTCGGCCGCGTCAGGGGCATAATCTTCCACAAGTCCATAGGTACGTCAGCGTTGGCAGCCGTGACCACCGGGCTGCCACTTCAGCCCACGTCCATCTCCGCCCTCACCTGGACGACTGAGTTCAGCACCATTGCCGGGGTCATGCCGCTTGACGTGATCTTCAAGGGCAACATCTCGCTGACGCAGGGTGAATACATCCTCTTGAGAGGAGAGCTGGACAGGGCCGTCCCCGCGATGAGAGCATCGTGCGTAGTCAGAGGATCACTCGGGGAGATGTGGAGCCTGGCCTAGATTCTAGAACTCAAGTGTCAGCGAATCCTGGTCCAAGAACCCATCGGACAGCTTCCCAACTGCAGAATCCAACTTGTCAACGCCTATGAGCAAGCAGCCCTCCACGCAGCGCTCGACCCCAGGGACGACCGTGACGACCATGGGAAACGCCTTGGCGACGCCACCTGCCAAGCCCATCCTGCTCAACGCCGCGGATCCCCAAGTTTCGACCCTGTCCCTTTGAGATCTGCAGGGGGTACTGTAGACAGCTCTCTTGGGCCACCTCTTGCAGTCAATGAAGACGGCCCTCGGTTCCTTCCACCCCACGACATCAAATTCGGCCCCTACGGACTTGTTCCTCAGCCGCACCCTAGTCATGACCTCGAAGGAGTGGACCCCAAGGATGTGAGAGACGAGGTCCTCAAACTCACTCGGCCCTAAGTGCTGAGCTGCTTCTGACGAAGGCTGGCCGATCCTCATGGCTGCCAGCACGAGCGCGACCCTCCCGCCCTTTGTCAGCTCCAAGGTGTCGCCCGATCTCCTCGTGTATCCTTCCCTCTCCACCTCAAGCAGTATGTTCTCGATCTCCGTTCCCTCCACAGCCTTGAGGTTGAACCAAGATCTCCCGGTCCGGATCGTTGTTGTCAGATCGAACGCTTCCTCGGACTCCTCGGCGCACATGGCTGGATGGGCAGTCGCTGCGGAATCGGCGGCGGAGGGCTAAAAGGCTTCTGGGCTCGGAGCAGTTTGACAAAGATTAATCCCCGACCGTGGGCGCATGACCCATGCTTTGGCTCAATTCGACGTCGCCTCACTTGGATGAGGAAGCCAGGAACGGCGCAATAGCTGTGATGGTTGTGGGTTCAATAGAGGCGCATGGTCCTCACCTGCCATTAGGCACCGACACTCTCGTGACTCAGGCGTTGGTCGAGAGGGCAACTGAGAAGGAACATGCGGTGGTGCTCCCGCCGTTGCCCTTCGCCTACGTGCCTGAGAACAGGCACTTCCCCGGGACCCTCACCCTGAGCCCAGAGGCCCTGCTGAAGGTCTTGGGAGAGATAGCTGACGAGGTCGGGAGAAACGGGTTCGAGAAGTTGCTGCTAGTGAACGGCCACGGCGGCAACAACGCCATACTCAACGCGTTCGTGATGAGCAGGTCCTCTGAGAGGAGGCCAATTGTCTATGCCTACCTCTCCCCGTGGGAGACGCCAAAGGATGTCGAGGAGCGGTTAGCTGGCGGCCTGCAGACCGGACACGCGTGCGTGATAGAGACGAGCAGGGTGTTGGCGTTGTTCAAGGAGCTGGTCGACATGAAGTCTGTGGATCACGCCGCGCGCACAGGCTCGACGAATTTGCCGAAGGGCGTCATGAGTTCCTACTGGTGGCAGGCCAAGGCCTTGGAGCTGTACCTCGGAGATCCCCGCATGGCCACGGTCGAGAAGGGCGAAATGCTCAACGACTTCATGGTCGAGAACATCGTCAAGGCGGTGAGGTCAGTGAACGAGGACACGATCACTCCGAATGTGGCCGACGACTTCGCCAAGAGGGCCTTCAAGCACGTTTCCAGCCGGTAGCCCGTGGATCACGTGCAGCAGCCACAAGGTCCGGCCTACGCGGCGCAGGAACAGCGCGAGCGAGAATGAGACGAATCTAGAACAACAAACCCTTTAAAATGGGACTTGCGCGCGGTTTCCAGATGGCCCTAAGGACCATGGGCGGGCTGTCGTCGTGCCTCTTGGTGCTCGCCGTGCTGCTGAGCTCTGTTCTCGCCGCATCGCCATTGGCTGACGACAGGGTGACTCTGACGATAACGGCTGAGGGCCTCCCTCCCGCGTCTGAGGTGAAGGTGTTCATCAACGGCATCCAGTATCAGGACCTTCTCACACCTGAGAGGCCACTCGTGCTCAGATTCGACCTTGGGACAGTCGTCTCAATAAGCGCTGAGGAGAGGGTGGATGGGCAATGGGGCTTCTTGTACATCAGGAAGTCGATAACGCTGCTAGGGCGGACCGAACAAGTGTCCACAATCACTCTTGAGTCGGACACCACGGTTGTCGTGCAATTCGAGGCCTCACACATACTTCTACAGCCGATCTTCTGGCCCCTATATGGCATAGTGATCGCCACGGCAGTACTAGTGGCTGTCAGGAAGATGACGAGGAAGGGAGAGGCGAGCCAAGCGTCGGAAGGCAGCCAGGGCGTCAAGGCTGACTCTGCCTAGATGCCACACCAATCCTGCCAACCTTAAATATCCGAAGCCCCGATATGCGAGTCAATGTCTTCGAAGAAGGTCGCCGTGCTGGTCGCCGGTGAGTTGGCGTCCGGCACCACCGAAGTGGGACAAGCCCTAGGCTCCCTGACTGGCATCACGGTCCTCAATTCCGAGTCCTTCTTCAGAGAGATCGCAGCTGGCTTTCAGGAGTCCTTCCAGTACTTGGAGAAGATATCAAAGTCAGGGGAAGTGGACCTTGAGAAGGTGTTGGAAGGGATGGCAAAGGACAGACTGGCCGAGGGCAGCGTCATAATCGAAGGGAGGTCCGCCCTTCTCGCAATGGATGGGGGCGCATCACTGAGTGTATTCCTCCACAAGGACATGGTTGACAGGAAGAAGTTCCTGGCGTCCAGAAGGGACATCGATGAGGAGGAAGCTGCCAAAGAGTTGTTGGCCTCAGACCAAGAGCGATCCGAAATCATGAGGGTCAGGTTCAACGCTGACTGGAAGGACGCGTTGCTCTACGATCTGACCATAAACACATCAAAGCTCACACACCAGCAGGCTGCGCATCTCATCAAGGCGGCAATGGACGCAACGCACGCGTGACGCAAGTCGGCAGGGAACTGTCTCCGTCAGTTGGGTTACTGAGTTCGTGAAAAGTCATTTATGCAGTCCCATGCGTGACATAGATCGCGTTCAAGATGGCACAGCAATCCGGTGTTCCTTCGATCCCTACAGCCACGCCGCCTGAGGCTCCGTCATCCGCGCCGCCAACAGAGGCCCCAGCGCCAAGACCCGTGCGGAAACCTCCGCCTGCCAAGAGGCATCCCAGGAGGAAGCCGCCGGCGAAGAAGGCCAAGAAGAGGGTCAAAAAGAAGACCAAGAGAAGGGCCAAAAGGAGGAAGTAGCTGGCGGAGCTTTCAGGTTTTTTAGTCGCCCACACTCCCAGTAGGCATGGAACAGATATGGCCGCGAATCCTTGAGCTCAGCGCGGACCTCCAGAAAGCGGTTGCACTCCTGTCCGAGGCATACAAGGCGCTGTCCGCTGGTGACTATGCCCTAGCGAAGGAGAAAAGCGTGGAGTTGAACGAGCTCGAGAGCACGGCAGACGCGAAACTGAAGAGCGCCGAGAAGCAGCTCAACTCATCCGACCTGTTCCCTACGATAAAGCAGTACATGCTGGAGGTCTCGAGGCTCTTGGACGACGCAATAGACAGGTCGATGGAGGCGAGCAGGATGCTCTGTTACCGAATCCTCAGCAAGGAAGAGATAGACCAACTGAGAGTGGGGATGGAACCCAGCTTGGACGAGTTGTTCTCTCTTCTGCTCAGAATAGCGGAGGAGACCGGGCGGATGCTCAAGCTGATCAACGAGGATTTCGACGCCACCGGGAGGCAAGCTGAACTCGTTGAGGCCACAGAAGAGGAGATTGACCGGATCAAGTTGAGGCTGATAGAGGAGCTCTACAGGAGGGAAAGGTGGCTCAGGACGCTGAGCATAATCCAACTGGAGAAGGTCATCCTCGCAACGGACGATGTTGCTGATGCGTGCGAGGACGTCGCGGATGCGCTCTCAAACATCATGAACATAGCCCGTCCTTAGGTGTATTCCTTGTCCGCAGCTGTCTGGGCCTCGTATGTCGTACTTTGCCTGAGCGCAGGTCCAGCCGAAGGCAGGCCTTTGGCCTATTCGGCTTCCTCAGCCGGGTGGATCGGCCTCAAGAGGGCGACGCTCATCGTAGCCATCTCCATGGCCCTCGGTGTGCTGTTCGGGAGCCTGATCGGCACCTCGACGGTGGGGGCTCAAGTGGCTGCAGGAGCGCCGGATCTCCTCCCTGCCGTCTCGGCGGGCGTGGCAGCGCTCGCGCTCCTCGGTAGGGTTGTCCCGGTCTCGATATCCCAGATAGTGATCTCGGCAGGCATCGGGCTCTCCCTCCGTCGGGGTTGCGTGTCCCAGAGCTTTGCCCTGCAGGCCTTGTTCTGGGTGATCTCTCCGATCCTAGTCTTTCTGGTCACGCCCCCGGCGTACAGCCTCCTGAGGCGCAACATCATGAGAGCGAATTCCCTCAGATCGCTGGACCTGACGCTCAAGGTGACCGTGAACCTCTCCCTGATACTTCTTTCCTTCTGGAGGGGAGTCAACGTTGCTGCCGTACTGGTGTGGCTTGTCGCCCAGCAGACCAACTACTGGGAGGTCGCGGCGCTCACCGCGGGTGCTGTGTTGATATCTTGCCTCTTCATGCGGCTACTCCCCACGGCAAGAAGGGACATGGCCTACTACCCAGACCCCTCGGCCTTCGCTTCCAGGGCGCTGTCCTCCCTCTCGGGGGTGATTCTGGGGGTTGTCTTGGGCGTCACGGCATCGTTCACACAGCTGTTCTACGCGAGCGATCTCTACTTTCTTTCCAAGATGTTCGTGAGAAGGGAACGCTTGATCAACAGGTTTCTGCTCTCGTGGGCGCCAGCGCTCGTGTCAGCGCTGTCGGCGTTCCTACTTCTTGCCCTTCTCGGCTGAAGGCAAGTTGATGGTGTCGACTATTGGGAGAAGCTCCCTCAGATCATCGATCATGTAGTGCGCCACCTCCTCCAGTGCCTTCCTATCGATGTCCCTGGGCCTGAACGCGACCCTGTAGCCACAAGCCTTGAGAAAGACAATGTCGAACCTGGTGTCGCCCACGCCGAGTATTTCCTCCCCTCTGAGCCCGTTGTCGCCCGCGATCTTCTTCAGCACCTCGTCCTTCTTGAGGAGGTCCACTCTCGGTATGACTCCGCCGGTCAATCTGCCCTGCGCGTCCAGCTCCAATCCGTTCGCCACATACGAGCCCAATTCCAACCTGTCGCAGGCCATCTTGGATAGGATGTCCAAGCCGCTGCTGACAACGCCCATTCTTATGCCTCTGGTCTTCAGCCCTTGCACGCACTCCTTCGCCCCGTCGCTCAGGGAGAAGTCCGAGAGGATTCCCTCGAGTACCGAGACGCTGATGCCTGACGGCCAAGCAGATACGTCGCGCCTCATGAACTCCTCATAGTCCATCTCGCCCCCCTCGTACTTGGCCAAGGCAGTGCTCCCCTTTTGCTCGGTGCCGAAGAACTCGTGCACTTTGCCCCAACTGCTCCTGCTCCTTATGAGCGTGCCATCGAGGTCGAACACGACCATCCTGACTTTGGGCAAAACGATATCACCACCGCCTCTGCGCCTGCTGATCTGATGTGAGCGCGCTCGCCTTTCGCATCGTGCCGATGGCGAATTGGAGATTACTTATAAACAACTCAACGAATCCGCGTGATGTTGGCCGTGCTACCTGGGAGGTTGCTACTGAAGCGGGGCATTGTATCTGAAGTGAAGGATGCCAAGATGCAGGTTCAGCCCGCGGGCATTGACCTGACGGTTGGGAACATCGCATCGTTCATCACGGGACCGTCCTTCCTCGTCGATTCTATCCGGCCTTCTGAGACAAGGGAGGCCACACTCCATGGCACCGCATACAGCCTGAGGTCAGGCTCATACGTTCTGACTTTCGCGGAGCGGATAGAGATGCCGGCCGACTGTTGTGGTCTAGTTCTCCCGAGGTCATCACTGCTAAGATCTGGAGTGGCAATACACACAGCGCTATGGGATCCGGGTTACAAGGGGAGGGGCAAGGTTCTGTTGACGGTGTTGACCGCGAAGGGGGCGAGGATGTCCTTGGGAGCAAGGGTGGCCCAGTTGATCGTCCTCAAGCTCTCGGGCAGACCTCACAGCGCGTACTCTGGTCAGTACCAGGGCGAGGGCTTGCGGACCACCTAGACCAAGGATCCGGTGATGAGTTCGGTCGTGAGGATCTCAACGACTGCGCCTACTATCAGAAGCCCCAGCACGAGCAGTATCGTATAGATGAGCGGACCCATCTCCGCGTTGATGCCCTTCCTTAGGAGCAACTTCTGCATTATGACCAAGTTCTCTGCCAGCGCCAATGAATATGCTGCAAACTCAATGACGGTGTGCGGCATTATCATGGTCGTTAGGAAAAGGAACTGGGCATTGACTCCAGCCTGTTGGGCCAGCGCGCTCATCGCTGCTCCCGTCGTGAATGATGCCGAGAACGCAGAACCCAGCCCAAGTAGTGGGACAAAGAAGGTCATGGCGATTATAGCGTTGTTGATGAAGATGGCCGTGTATCCCCCGCTCTGCACCTCTTGGGAGAGCTGGTCGAGCGCCTGAAGGAGGGTCGCGTCCGGAGGGGTGAATGATCCGGCGAGCATGCTTCCCACCAGCACGACGAAGGACAACACAATCAAAGGCCTTCGCTCCTTTGACAGCACCTTCCTGAGAGGAGACGTTATCGTTGATTCCATTCACTTTCCCTCGACAGAGCTGACTGCGAGCTTGGCCAGCCTCGATATATAGTTGTCCCTATCAATCGACTCCCTCTCTGGATCCGTCAGCTTCAGCCTGACCTCCCCGAGCACCTGAAACTTGCTCTCCTCTGCGCTGCGAAGCCTCGCTCGGACTATCTTGGCCTTCCTTCGGTCAGTCTTCGTGATGCCCTTTCTCGTCCGCCTTAGAAGGTCGGCCGACGCGGTCCCGACCTCGAGGAGTTTCGAGATCTTGCGAAGCATGGGCAACAGTTCTGCCCTGAGCGGTCCCCTCAGGCCTCTCTCCAGCGAGCTGGCATTCCTCCTTTGCTCCTTCAAGTACTCAGAGAGCCTGTTGATCTTGCCCAGATCCCCCGCCTCTCCTGAAACCGAATTCACGAGCCGGGCGAGCCTTTCTGACTCCCTGAAGTCTATGAAGGAGCCCCTTGAGTGCTCGGAGATAGCTAGGAACGGCTTCCACATGGACTTCGGCAGGATCTCCTTGGTTGCCCTCTCCCAAGCTTTGTCAGGGTGATATGCGTACGGGTTCTTCAGGTATTCCCTAAGCGTGATCAAGGAGAACTTCGAGGCCTCAGCTTGGTTCATCGGGTTTGAGACGAAGCCCGACAGGTGACTTGGCAGTTCCGGAGACCTCCCTCTCAAGGGCCCCAAGAATATCTTCACCTGTTGGACGTAGTCGTTCACGGGATAGTTGTCCCACAGGAGAGGCTTCCTTCCTATCCCCGCCGCGAAGGAGTCCGCATCCTCTGCAGTTATCTCAGGGGTGCAGACGTACCTGCCTGTCCACATGATGTACACGCTCTGTGATAGCTTCTCACCGAGTGCTTTGTGGTACTCAGTCGGCCTTGTGCCAGTGTATTGTGTGGGGCACAATATCAAGTGTGCTCCATCGCCAACGATCTCCTTGAGTCTACCCTCGAGGAGATTGCCAAGGTGCGCGTGGGCCTCGCCCAAGCTCGGGAACGCCGTCTTGTCCTCCTTGTGTTTCATTTCTTCGGGTATGTCGTCCAAGAACAGGCCGAACCATTGGACCCCTAACCCGGCGACCTCGGCGAACTTGGCTGTCAGCTTGCGGAGATCCTCTTCGGACGAGTAGCGTATGGAAAGCCCAGGGCTCACGGCGAAGCACAGGTTCACACTGCATTTCCTTGACACCTTGGCGAGCTGGGTGATCCTGTCGAGCAGGCTTCTCGGGTAGGGTTCGGCCCATTTCTCCCTGTGATAAGGGTCATCCTTCGGCGCATAGATGTACGTGTTGAATCCGTTTTTCCCAAGGAATCTGATCATACTCATCCTCGCGTTGTGTGACCAAGGGGGTCCGTAGAATCCCTCGACAACTCCAACAGGGAAAAGACCGTCCATGTCCGTGACTTCGGGCCTGAAGTTATTAAGGCTGAACTTCGCAGTTCATGACATAATTGGCGAAGACGATTGGATTGATGGGCGACTCGCACGACAACCTTCCCCTGATCAGGAAGGCCGTCTCACTGTTCAACGAACGCAGGGTCGGCCGCGTCTTGCACACGGGGGACATCATCAGCCCGTTCGCCGTCAAGGACTTGGCCAAGTTGACGTGCCCTTTCACGGTGACATTCGGCAACAATGACGGCGAGAAGCTTCAACTGAAGGAGACCATAGCCTCCTCCGGAGGCGAGCTAATATGGCCCAGGGTTGTCACGCACTACGAAGGGCGCAAGATTGCGCTCCTCCACGGCGAGGACAAGGAGGTCGTGGCAGCTCTCGCGAAGAGCGGCGAGTTCTCGATCGTTGCGTATGGCCACTGGCATGAGCCGAAGATCAGCAAGACGGGCGACTCGACCCTTGCCATCAACCCGGGTGAAACGTGCGGTTACCTCACAGGAAGGGCGACTGTTGCGATCGTGGATCTGGATAGGATGGAGGCCAGCCTACTCGACCTTTGATGGAGAGAGTTCCTCCTGCCCCGGGCCTGTATTGTCTGGTGCTCAGGTCGCTTCGTCCGGCACATGTGAGCGTCGGTTCACTGGGAGAATGCGGATTCGAACCCGGGATCTACGTCTACGTCGGTTCGGCAAGAGGGTCAGGGGGGCTCAGGTCCAGAATTCGACGGCACCTTGATAGGCGCAAGCCTAGGCGATGGCACATAGACTACCTGACCACGAGTCAATCATTCAAGATCTTGGCGGCCTGCTTTGGGGCCTCAACGGAGGGCCTTGAGACTCAACTGGTGGCAGATCTGCTCAAGGATGGGTTGCGGCCTTCCATCGCTCACTTCGGCAACACAGACGACCCACGTGCGCCAACCCACCTGCTTTCGTGCAAGTTCTCTTGGGCAAGCTGCCGTCTTGCGCTCAGCCGGACTTTCTGTCGCCGGTTCCGAGCGTGGTCGATTGTGATCTTCGGACGCCGCTGACTCTTCGGCGCGCTATTCTCTGAGGATGAGTCCTACTGTTTGGCCATGTAGACGAACATGTCAGCCAGCCTGCAGCTGTATCCCCACTCGTTGTCGTACCAAGATAGCGTCTTCACCAATGTCCCCTGAACCACGTTCGTGGTCAGACCGTCGATGATTGACGATGCCGAGTTTCCTATTACGTCCGCTGACACTATCGGCTCCTCGGTGTATTCGAGGATTCCCCTCAGCCTGCTGCCCGCCGCCCTCTTGAATGCGTCGTTGACCTGGTCCTTGCTCACCGGCTTGCTGACCTCGGTCACGAGGTCGGTCACAGATGCATCGGGAACGGGTACTCTCATCGCGATGCCATCCATCTTACCGTCAAGTTCGGGAATGACTAGACCTATCGCTCTGGCCGCGCCGGTGCTCGTCGGGATTATGGACAGAGCTGCAGCCCTCGCCCTTCTGAGGTCCTTGTGAGGCAAGTCCTGTATCCTCTGATCGTTGGTGTAAGCGTGGACTGTTGTCATGAACCCTCTCACGAATCCGAAGTTGTCGTTAAGCACCTTGGCCATCGGCGCCAAGCTGTTCGTGGTACAGGAAGCCATCGATATGATGTTGTGTTTCTTTGGATCGTACTTGTCCTCATTGACCCCGAGCACGAACGTGGGCGTCGTCTTCTCGGCTGGGGCCGATATCATGACCTTGCTTGCCCCAGCGGAAATGTGCTTCGCCGCCTCCGCCTCTTTGGTGAACAGGCCCGTCGACTCTAGGACGTATTCAACGCCCATCGTCTTCCATGGCAGGTTGGCCGGGTCCCTCTCCATCAGCACCTTGATCTCCTTGCCGTTCACGGAAATGCCTCCCTTCGTCACCTCAACCTTTGCGTCCAGAGTCCTGTGAATCGAGTCGTACTTGAGGAGATGTGCCAGCGTCCCCGGGTCAGTTATGTCATTGACAGCCACGACTTCAAAGCTGTTCATGAACTCCTGATTCTTCAGGGCAGCTCTGTAGAATATCCTGCCTATTCGGCCGAAACCGTTGATACCGAGCTTCATCTTGGCCATTTTCTGTCTTCTCTCAGCACCTGACAAGCAGTGGGATAAACCTTTCATGAAACCGCGCGTCATAGGCTGGTGTCAGACTTTTATCCGAGGGCTCCAATCCAACTGCGAGGGGAAAGAGACTGAGTTTCAGAACGCTTGATGACGTGGATGTCAAGGGAAAGACCACAATAGTGAGGGTGGACTTCAACTCGCCGTTGGATCCAAAGACGCTGAAGATCATCGACGACAGCAGGATCAGGCTGCATTCCGACACGATCAACGATGTGGCCAACAAGGGCGCGAAGGTCGTGCTCTTAGCGCACCAAGGGAGGAAGGGGGATGCCGACTACACTGACCTCTCGCAGCACGCGCAAGTCCTTGGGAAGTACCTGAAGCACCCCCCGGAGTTCGTGAAGGATGTGATCGGGGCGGATGCAGTCAACGCAATCCGCTCCCTTCAGAGTGGGCAGGTGCTCCTCCTGGACAACGTGAGGTCGTTGGACGAGGAGACAAAGGAACTGACGCCTCAAGAGCACACGAAGGGAAAGCTGGTGTCGACCCTCTCCCCGTTGGCCGACCTATTTGTTAACGACGCGTTCGCAGCCGCCCACAGATCTCACGCCTCAATCGTCGGTTTCACGGTCACCCTTCCCTCCGTGGCTGGCAGGGTCATGGAGCGCGAGCTGAAGGCGCTCAAGAGGGTCTACGAGGACCCTGAGAAACCGTCCGTGTATGTGTTCGGTGGGGCCAAACCCAAGGAGACATTCACTGTCATCGATCACGTGCTGGGCAAGGGAATCGCCGACGAAGTCCTCGTGGGCGGAATGGTGAGCACTGTCTTGGCGCACGCGTCCGGCCTGAACGTCGGGACCAAGAATGTCGAGGAGATCAAGGCGAAGGGCTTCGAGAGAATGTTCCCAACTTCCGAAGCGATCATGAGGAAGTACCCGGATAGCATCGTCATACCAATCGATGTTGCGATAGATTCCAACGGCCAGAGAGAGGAAGTGGGGAGAAGGGA
>Ga0172366_10000040_pt1 | contig 64991 bp, 54 predicted proteins | sample LakKivSesite69cm_FD_114533 | JGI IMG/M metagenome (GOLD analysis project Ga0172366, IMG submission 114533) | Sediment microbial communities from Lake Kivu, Rwanda - Sediment site 69cm | ecosystem: Environmental > Aquatic > Freshwater > Lake > Sediment | place: Rwanda: Western Province, Lake...
AGGCTGCTCACCGCGACGAGGACCGCCAGAACCGAAGCCCCTGAAGGCAGCAGGCGATAGCGTTGCGCACGCAGGGCCGCCACCGCGGTGGCTGAACGGGCGTCAGGGTCCAGGCGCAGATCGGGCCTTGTCAGGCGATCCAGAGACGGATGTGCGGAGAGGGCCCTGCCGACGACTCCCGACGCGTAGTCGGCGCCGACTCCGAGGTCGATCCCCCCCAGCGAGGCCGTGGCGGAGCCTCTGCTGTGGAACACGAGCCTGCCGGCAATCGTGTGCCCGTCCTCCGACCTGAACAGGGGCGGGACCATCGAGGCCGCGCCGCCTGCCCTGATCGTGTCCTCCGCCGGGCCGTCGTAACCCGTGAAGACCACCAGCACCGTGTCCCCCGGAACCGGGGCCCTGGAGCCGAACCTGGCCTCGGCCTGCCCCAGGAACACCATGAAGACAACCGATGCGGCGAGGAGGGCCGGAGCTATCGCGAGCAGATACGCCCCGTTCACCGCGAGCAGCCTTGCGGCCGTCCCGATGACCGCGGCCGGACTCGAGACATGGAGAAGGAGGCCTGTCGCGAGTCCGTTCATCCTCCTTCGGAGACTGCCTATCGCCTCCTGGTCGGAAGCAGCCCTGAACAGGAGCGCCAGAAGCACCCCGGCAAGGGCGGAGAGCCAGACGAGTCCGGCTGCGTCCGGAAGCGACCGGAAGGGAGCGAGGATCAGGTCGAACACTGCCTTTAGGGCAAGCTGGACCGTCATGGCGAGACGTCCCAACTCAGTCATCCTCGTCCCGGGTGTCCCCGTCCATGAGGAGAGAGACTGCCAGGGGACCTACGCCCGCAAGGTTCAGACCAGGGATGTCGATCCCGGAGGAGGAGAGGAACGTCCCCGGGACGTGCTCGGGCGCCACGCAGTGATCTCCGCTCCAGGGATCGAGGTTGTCCGAGATCACCTCTGCGGCCAGGCCTCCGAGTGCCGTGTCCCACGAAGCCCTGTAGCCCGGGGCGTAGCCCACGATGAGATCGGGAGCCCATGACGGCGTATCCGGGCCGGTCTCGAGCGGAGGAAGCGCCACCCTGGTCACCACCCTCATGCCCGTCGAGGGGTCCCTCGCCGATTCCAGCTCGCGCCGCAGCCTCCTGAGCAGGCCCTCGGCCTGTGAAGGATCGACCGAGCCCTGCCCCTCCCTGCCCTTCAGGTTGAGGTACATCGCGTTGATGCCGAGACCGTAGGCAGCGGTGGCGGACCAGTCGACGCCGTTGAAGGGCTGTCCCGGGGAATACGGCGCCGAAGCCTTCATGTAGCCGTTCGCGGCAAGCCATGAGTTGAGGTTGAAACCCCTCCTGAACGGGGCGAAGCCGTGATCCGAGCAGACGATGATCTCGGTGTCGCCGCCGCAGGCCTCCAGCGCCTCGCCGATCACTTCGTCCATCTTCCCGTAGAGATATGGCACGAGTGCGAGAGCGGCCGATGAGAGATCGTGGTGGAGGGGGCTCAGCAGGTCGATCGCCCTGTAGAACATGTGCACGTTGAGGTCAAGGCACGTGAAGTAGAAGTAGGCCAGTCCATCGCGGAAGCTCCCTATCTGATCGCGGAACATCGCTATCTGATCGTCCATGACGGTGAAAGCCATTGAGATGTAGTCATCGTCGGAGATGACCCCGCGCGAGAGCGCCTTCGTGTCCTCGGGGAAGCCCTTGGTGAAGAAGGTTCCCAGGCGCAGAGCCAGCTCGCGGCTCCACCAGTGCGGGGACGAGATCGGCAGGGCAGGGGAGAGGGGGCTCATGTTCATCGGCGTCATATAGAGTTCCAGGTGAGGATCGACGCCCCTGAGGATGAACCTCGAGCAGGCCTCCAGGCTGCTGAGGCCCGGCACCAGCCCGAACCTGATCCTGACCCATGGGCTGGGGATTCCCCGCTCGAGAAGCACCTGATCTCCCGACGACTGAAGCAGGGCGGTCCCGGATGACCTGTCCACAGTCACCCTCAGCCTGGCGATCGCGGGCGGCGATCCCTCTCTCCACGAGTTCCCGGGACCTTCGATCTCGCAGTCGTAGACGCCTCCCCCGCCGTCCCTCACCGCGACCACGACTCCTCCTGCCGTCTGGTCGGTCAGGAGCAGGGGGTTGTCGGTCAGGAAGGTGAAGCTGCCCTGACTGCCTCTGATGTCAGGAGTGCCGAGGCCGGTGAGGATGCGTGCGCCGAGAGAGGACGAAGGAGGGAAGTCCACCGGGAGCCTGTAGAGGGACACCGGGATGCCCGTCCTGGTCAGCGGCTTCCAGAAGGGCGCTCCCTTCCGCAGGAGCTCGACCCTTGCACCGTGAAGGGGCAGTCTCCAGCCGTCGAGCCCCACGAAATCGGAAGGCGGCGTCACCCGGGAAGTGCTGAGGTATGGCGCCAGCGTGACGGGATCCCTGTGGACGAAGTCGTAGATGCCGTGATACTCGGGGCCCCGTGCCGTGATGAACGAGGACCATGCGACGGGGCTCTGGGGCGGGAATGTCGTCCCGAGCCTCGGGACCGGGCCGCAGCGCGTCAGCCTGGCCACCGAGGGCATCCTGCCGTCCGCCATGTAGCGTTCGCAGAGCCTCGGGTCCATCCCGTCGAAGGCAAGGATGAGCACCTTCCCGGCCCTGCGCCTGGCGGGGCGGACGGCGCACCCGGCCAGCAGGGAAGCTGCCGGCAGGAGCGCCATGGCCTTGAGGAAGTCCCTCCTCTTCACCCTGCACGCTTCCGTCCGGACAGGAGGGTGCTCCCGTCCATGTGGGCCGGCTTCTCGATCCCGAGAGCGCTCAGGGCCGTAGGGGCGACGTCCATGATCGTCGCGCCGGATGCCTCGAGGACCCGGTTGGACACGAGTATCCCGGGCACGAGAAGCGGATCGCAGCAGTGGTCTCCCGACCAGTGCCTGTCGTTGGGGTAGATCGCGTCCCTTCCCACTCCGCCGGTGGCGCAGTTCCAGGAAGCCCTGAAGCCCTCGTTCATCCCCACGAAGAGGTCGGGCCCGGAGCGCGAGTAGGGGCCCGAGTAGACGCTCTCCGCATGGTAGACCGTCCGGACGACCGGTCTCCCGTCCGCGGACCGGAGCGCCAGCAGTGCCGTCTCCATGCCGGAGCGGACCTCTTCGGCGTCGGAAGGCCGGACGCATCCGGAAGTCTCTCTCCCGGCCATGTTCAGGAAGATCCCTCCGAGGCCCAGGGAATAGGCCCTGGTCGAGGCCCAGTCGACGCCCGCGAAGGAATCGTCCACCGAATCCACGCCGGGCAGGAGGTTCATGTAGCCCGCGTCGACCAGGACCCTGTTGAGATCCACGCAGGTATCGAAGGAAGTGAATCCGTGATCGGACAGGACGAGAAGGAGGTCGTTCCTCCCCAGCCGCCTGACCGTCTCTCCGACGAGGGCGTCGCACCGCTCGTACATCCGTCTCACGGCGGACCCCGGGCCCGTGCCCTGGCGCCAGAACATGTGCTGTATCCTGTCCGAGGTGTCGAAGACGCAGACGACCAGTCCCGAGCGGTTCCTCGAGAGGGCATCGAAGAACATGGTCTTCCGCTCCTCGAATATCGACCAGGCCGACTCGAGGAACTCCTCCGGGGAGGTTGCGCCATCGATGAGCGCCCATGTGTCCTCCGCCAGCCCGAGAGTCGCGAAGGACCCCACGACCCCGGCGAGGTACCTGGAGTAGATGTGCGGATGGCTCAGGGGCACCGGTGGTCTCTCGGGATCCGGATGGATGGCAGTGGCATAGAGCTCGGGCGATCCCTCCCTGATCCTCAGCCTGAACCGGGCGAGCCCGCAGGCCCTGCCTTCGCCCGGGGGGTGGAAGACGAGCCTTGTCCAGGGCGTGAAGGCGCCGGGTTCGATCCTGGTCTGCACTCCGTCGATCTTCATGCTCCAGCGGGTGCCTTTCCTCCTCAGCCTGATCTCGGGGCATGGCGCTCCCGCGTTGCCGCCGGGACCCGGCAGGCGTGCCCTCCAGGCGTCCCCGCCGTCAGGCTCCAGCGCGACGAGCAGGCCTCCGGGCCTGGTTCCGTTCTCCGAGCCGAAAACCGTGTAGCTTCCCTGCGTTCCCCTGAGATCGGGCACGCACATCCCGCTGAGGAGGAACCCATCGAGAGGTTCGGGCGGATAGGTGATCGGTACCCTGAGGATCGTCGACCTGATTCCGAATCGTCCGAGCAGGCTCCAGAAGGGGACGCTGTGGCGAAGCAGGCGCGCGACCACCCTGCCCCGGGCCGTTCTCTCCGTGAGGACGGACGACAGAACCGGGAGATAGGCCGACCTGTCCGGGGCAAGGAAGTCGAAGATGCCGTGCTTCCCCGGATTGGCCCCGGTCTGGAAACTGGACCAGGCGACCGGCGAGATGCCGGGACAGGTCGTAGCGAGATCGGCCAGCGTTCCCGCCTGCGTCAGCGAGGCTATCGAAGGAAGGCGGCCCTCTGAGAGGAACTGTCTCACGAGTCTGGGAGAGAAGCCGTCCAGGCCGAGGATGACCACCCTGCGCGCGGAGGGCTTCAGGGGGATCCTCAGCCTCTTCAGGAGGCGAAGGCCTGCCAGGACCGGCCAGGCCAGCGCCGAGAGCGCCGCGGCCGCGACGGCGTTGAGGACGACCAGGAACGATGTGACCACGCCGAAGCCTGCGCCCGGTCCCACATAGGCATCCGCCCGGAATGCAGCCCAGAGCAGCAGGACGACGATGGGGATCCAGCGAGGCAGTTGTGTCTTCTCCTTCAGATGCATCTTTGTATTATAGTCGCCGTGGCTCGGATTGCGTTCCGGCAGGTCCGCCCGGCGGACAGTGGAGGTCCAGCATGACGCGAAGGCTGTTTCTCGCCGCCGCTCTTCTCTTACTCGGGTGCATCCAGGGGACCAAGGTCGAGGTCATCAACCAGACGGGTGTCGACATCACCGGAGTCGATCTGATGCTCGGCGACATCCACCTCTCGTGGGCTTCGATCCCGAACGGGGGTTCCACGGTCACGAGTGCGATGCTCCCCTCCGGGGGAGAGTGGCGCCTGGCCTACACCTCCGGCACGATGACCGTCGAAGACTCGAACCAGCTGCCCGACAGCCTCGACAGGGCGAAGAGCCTGACCATACTCATCTCCGGAGGGTCCACGGGGCTGATCTACAGGTACTAGCAGCAGCGAAGACAGGAGAATGCCGGGCGGCAGGGCCGCCGCCCTCCGACGCCGCCGTTCTGCAGCGGAGGATGAATGTCCGTCCACAGCCTGGGGATCGATCTCGGATCGATCAGCACCAAGATTGCCGTCCTGAGGGACGGCAGGATCGAGCGCAGCCTGTACAGCCGGCATCTCGGCCGTCCGACCGAGACCCTCTCCCTGCTGCTAGGGCAGATCGAGGGGTGGGAGGAGATGACAGTCGCCTTCACCGGCTCGGCATCGAGGCTGGCGGCACAGGCCGCCGATGTCCGCCCGGTGAACGAAGTGGTCGCGCTGGCAGCGGCCGTCACGAGGCTGCATCCGGAACTGCGCTCGGTCATCGAGGTCGGGGGGCAGGACTCCAAGCTACTGCTCTTCCGCTCATGCGGCCGCAGGTCGGTCTTCGACGACTTCGCGATGAACTCCATCTGTGCGGCCGGCACGGGCTCCTTCCTGGACCAGCAGGCGGGCCGGCTCGGCCTCGATCCCTCCGAGCTCGGTGAGATGGCCCTCAGGTGCAGCAGGCCTCCCAGGGTGGCCGGCAGGTGCAGCGTGTTCGCCAAGACCGACATGATCCACCTCCAGCAGGTCGGCTCCCCGCCCGAGGACATCCTCGCGGGCCTCTGTCTCGCAGTAGCGAGGAACTTCAAGAGCACAATAGCCGGCGGGAAGGAGTTCCGCCCTCCGGTGGGCTTCGTGGGCGGGGTCGCAGCCAACACCGGCATGGTGAGGGCTTTCGCCGAAGTCCTGGCGGGATCCGGGACGGGCATCTCGGTTCCTCCCCACTTCCATTCCCTGACCGCGGCCGGAGCGGCCCTCGCCGCAGGGGAGGACCAGACGGCTGCCCCGGGCAGCGACTTCCTGCAGAGGCTGGGTCAGTCGGCGCCGGACACGGGCCGGAGCAGGACCTGCCTTCCGCTTTCGAGATTCGGATCTCCTCCGGCCTCCATCGAGGTGGCGCCCTGCTCTCCGGGAGAGGGAGTGTACCTCGGCATAGATGTGGGCTCCATTAGCACGAATGTCGTGGCCCTCGACAGGAGGGGCTCGATCGTCGCCAGGGAGTACCTGAGGACTTCGGGCAGGCCCCTCGAAGCTGTCAAGAAGGGCCTCGGACTGGTTGGCGAAGCGCTCGGCAGGAACAGGAGGGTGCTCGCGACCGGGGTCACCGGTTCGGGGAGGTACCTCACCGCGGGATTCGTGGGCGCCGACCTGGTCCGCAACGAGATAACGGCGCAGGCGAGGGCTGCGTTTGCAGCGGATCCCGAGGTCGACACCGTCTTCGAGATAGGCGGGCAGGACTCCAAGTTCATCTCCATCGACTCCGGGCGGGTCGTGGACTTCGAGATGAACAAGGTCTGCGCCGCCGGAACCGGCTCTTTCCTCGAGGAGCAGGCGGAACGCCTGGGCGTGGACATAACGGACTTCGGCCCGGTCTCGCTGGAGGCCCCGGCGCCGACGGCGCTGGGCGAGCGCTGCACCGTCTTCATGGAGAGCGACGTCGTGGCACACCAGGCCGCGGGCTCCTCGATCGAGGACATTGTCGGAGGGCTCTGCTACTCCATAGCGCAGAACTACATCCACAGAGTGGTGGCCGGCAGGAGGATAGGCAGGAGGATCCTCTTCCAGGGCGGCACCGCGTACAACGCGGGCGTAGTGGCGGCCTTCCGGTCCGTGCTCGGCAGGGAGGTCACCGTTCCCCCTCACCACGACGTGACGGGGGCGATAGGGGCGGCGCTCCTCGCGGCCGAGGAGATGCCGGACGGTCCTTCCTCCTTCAGGGGATTCGGCCTGTCGGAGGCCTCCTATTCGTCGTCGACCTTCGAGTGCCGTGGCTGCAGCAACTCATGCGAGGTCCACAAGGTCACATTCGACGACGGCCGGACCGCATTCAGCGGCGGAAGGTGCGAGAAGTACGAGGAGTCTTCGTCTCGTGCCAGGGGAAGAGACGGCTTCGCCATACGCGAAGAGCTCCTCCTCGCGGGCTGGGCCCCGCCCGACGGGACTTCGGGGCGGCCCAGTGTGGGCATCCCCAGGGCGCTCTGGTTCTGGGAGCTCTTCCCGTTCTTCAGGGCCTTCTTCGACGAGCTGGGGTACGATGTGGTCCTGTCCTCCGGATCCGGGCAGGCAACGGTGCACAGTGGGGTGGAGAGCGTGGCCGCGGAGACCTGCTTCCCGGTGAAGCTGTTGCATGGCCATGTCCTCGACCTGATCGAGAACTCAAAGCCTGACTTCCTGTTCCTCCCGTCGATGCTCAGGTCGTTCCCTCACGAGGGATTCGCCGAGTCGCAGAACTGCCCGTACGTCGCAGGCTCGCCGTACGTTCTGGACGCGGGGCTGTCCCTGTCCCGCGGCAGGGGTCCGAAGCTGCTCTCTCCGGTGCTTGACCTCTCGGAGGGAGCAGGCTCCTGCGCCCGGGGGATGACCGAGCTGGCGGCACTCCTCGGGGTGCCCCGCGGACTGGCCGGGAAGGCCTGTCTGAAGGCTATGGAGGCCCAGGCCGGGTTCGAGGAGAGCCTTCTCCGGGCCGGAACGGAGATGCTCGAAGGGCTCGGGAACGACGGCAGGGCGTTCGTGGTCGTGGGAAGGCCGTACAACGGCTGCGATCCCGCCGCCAGCGGAGGGCTCTCGCACACGCTGACGCGGCTCGGTGTGACGGTGATCCCCGCAGACTTCATGGAACTGCCTCTCAGGAGGGCGGCAGAGCTTCATCCGGACATGTACTGGCACTACGGGCAGAAGATCCTGGCGGCCGGGATGGCCGTACGGGACGACCCCAGGCTCTTCGCGGTCTATCTGACCAACTTCGGCTGCGGGCCCGATTCGTTCATACACCACTTCTTCGGCGAGATAATGGGTGACAAGCCCTTCCTGACCATCGAGACGGACGAGCACGCTGCCGACGCGGGCATGGTGACCCGCTGCGAGGCCTTCCTCGACTCCACGGGAGCAAGGGGCGGCGCCGGTCCGCGCCCGTCCGTGCGCTTCTCGAGGCCGCAGGGCTCTCTCGACGGCCGCACCGTCTGGGTGCCCAGCATGGGAGACGGCACCAGGCTCGTTGCTGCGGCGGCGCGGGGAAGGGGGATAGACGCGAGGCCGATGCCTGCGACGGACGCCGACGCCGTGGCCATCGGGCGCGGTGTGACCTCGGGCAAGGAGTGCTATCCGGCGATCATAACCTCCGGCAACATGCTGAAGGTCCTGCGCGACAACGACCCTGCGAGGACCGCCTTCTTCATGGGGACCGCCTCCGGGCCCTGCAGGTTCGGCCAGTACTGCTCTCTGCACAGGATGATCCTCGACCAGCAGGGATACGAGGCTGTTCCGGTGGTGACAGCCTCGTCGAGCGACTCCTACACTTCCATCCCGGGCATGGCCACGCCGGCCTTCCAGCTGGACCTGCTCAAGTCGGCCCTCTGCTCGGACCTGATGAGGCGGGCCCTCTATCGCACGCGACCGTACGCCTCGTCGGGCGAGGCCGTCGAGAGGACGTATGAGGAGGCCATGCAGGATCTGGAAGCCGCCATGGAGGCCCGCAGGAGCGTCGTGCCCATCCTGAGGAGGGCTGCGGCGCGCTTCGAGGAACTGGCGGGGGGAGGGGGGTCCCGGCCCAGGGTGCTCGTCTTCGGCGAGATCTACGTGCGGAACGATCCGTACGCCAACTCCTGGACGGCGGAGAGGATCGAGGAGCTGGGCGGGGAGGTCCTCCCGACCTCCGTGATGGAGTGGTTCGAGTTCGTCAACGAGTGCTTCGTGAGACGCTCGGCACGACGCCTGAAGGCTGGGAGCCTCCTGCGGGGACTCCTGAAGGGCTCCGTGATGAGCCTGATGAAGAAGAGGCTCGAGGCCCCGTTCGACAGACTGCTGGAGGGCAGGGAGGAGCCGGGTTCGGCCAGGATCCTGGAGGCGGCGGAGCCCTACATGAAGGAGAACATCGGCGGCGAAGCCATCCTGTGCATCGGCGCCCCGGTGGCGATGGCGAGGGAGGGGAGGATCGACGGGGCCGTCAACGTGCTGCCATTCACATGCCTTCCGGGGACCATCGTGACTGCCATCTCGAAGAGCCTCCGAAGGGACCACCCCGATCTCCCCTGGCTTAACCTGGCCTTCGACGGCCAGGAGGACACGAACAACGACGCCAGGCTGGAGGCCTTCATGTTCCAGGTCAGGGAGAGGGCCGCGGCCGCGCTGACCTCACGGAGGGCCTCGCGCAGGTCCTCGAGGGGCGCAGGGCGCCCCATCGGAGGGAAAGCCGCCATCCAGGCGGCGGGACGGAGGCACGGGCATGACTGACGCAGGGACGCTCCGCCTCATGGAGTTCCTCGACTCGGGCGTCACGCCCGGGCACGCGGTGCATGCCGCATCGAGCATGCTGGAGGCCTGCGGCTTCAGTCGCGTGTCGGAGAGGGATGACTGGAGGGACCTTCCCGGGAGGTTCTGGGTGACCCGCGGAAGGGGAACACTTGCCGCGGTGGCGAGGGGCTCGCTCCCGCCATGGGAGTCGGGGTTCAGGATCGCCGGGGCCCATACGGACTTCCCCGGCTTCAGGCTCAAGCCCAGGCCGGTGAGGGATGTGGAGGGCGCATCCGTCCTGGGCGTCGAAGTCTATGGCGGCCCCATCATCGCCACCTGGTTCGACAGGGACCTGGCCCTCGCGGGGAGCCTTGTATGGAGGGACGACTCAGGGACGCTCAGGGAGAGCCTCTTCGATCTGGCCAGACCGGTCTGCAGGATAGCCACACCCGCGATACATCTGAACAGGGGGGTCAACGAGGAGGGCTTCACCTTCAACAAGGAGGACAACCTCTGCCCCATCCTCGGAGGGGCTCCGGCCGAAGAGACCCTCCTGGAAGCGATCTGCAGCATTTGCTGCGTCGAGAGGGCAAGGGCCGTCTCCCTCTCCGGGCACCTTCGCGACTGCCAGCCTGCTTCGGCGGGGGGGCTTTCCGGAGAGTACATCTTCTCGGGCAGGATAGACAATCTCGCAATGTGCTTCGCGGCCATCCAGGCCGTCTCGACGGCGCGGGAGGGCGCATGCACCGCCGTAGCCTGCCTCTTCGACAGCGAGGAGGCTGGCTCCGCCACGATGGCGGGGGCCGCGTCGTCGTTCCTCGACGACATCCTCGAAAGGCTGTGCGGAGAGGCTGGACGCGATGGTCTCTTCCGCAGCAGGCCCCTGAGCGTTCTGGTGTCCGCCGACGGGGCCCACGCAGTGCATCCCTGCTATCCCGCGAAGCACGACAAGTCCAACAGACCCGTCCTCAACGGAGGGCCGGTGATGAAGGTCAACGCGCAGGAGCGCTACACGTCGACCGCCCTCACCGCGGCCTATTTCTCAGAGTGCGCTGCCAGCGTCGGGGTCTCGGTTCAGAGCTTCGTGAGCCGCAATGATATGCAGTGCGGAAGCACCATCGGTCCGATACTGTCCACGAGGCTCGGCATCCGCTCGGTCGACGCAGGGAGCCCGATGCTCTCGATGCACAGCATCAGGGAGATGGCCGGGGCTCGCGACTGCGACGCCATGATATCCGTGCTGAGGGCCCACTTTGAAGGCAGGGCGAAGATAGGAGACTGATCCGCGGGGACCGCGGACCCCGGGACTTCCTGACCTGCCGCCCGGCAGGCTCGGGCCCGGCAGGCTCTATTTCAGATCCTGCCTCGAGAACCTCCTCCAGGCAAGCCAGATGACTGCTGCGGACCATGCAAGGGAATACAGCGTGAGGAGGACCGGAGGGCGGACGGCGGCTCCGGTGAACGCGAGGAACTGCTCCATCGACGAGCCGGCGGGCATCAGTCCGTACATCATGGCCCTGAACGGGGGATCTGACGGGAATATCAGACCGCTAACCAGGCCGGCGATCCGGAAGGCGGGTCCCGGACCGCCCTGCGGCATCGCTCCCGCGATCTGCGCCAGCCCTCCTATGAAGTTCATCAGGCCGTATCCGCAGAAGCATATGATGATGGCCACGATGCGGTTCATCGACATGGAAAGCAGAGTCACGACCGCCCAGAGGACGCACGACCACGCCATGAAGGCGAGGATGGCCAGAGGCAGGTCCGTGGGGCTGTTCCGGAAGAAGGCCCCCGTCACGGCCTCGATTCCCCCGAAGAGCAGCGCGGAGACCCCGGAAGCGCAGGCCAGGCAGGATAGGCTGAAGCCCGCGAAGACGGACAGCCTGGACACCGGCAGCGCCGCCCAGAAGCCCGCCCTTCCGGCGGAGATCTCCCCGGGCAGCAGCGAGCTGCCGAGGATGAACTGGAAGGCGGCGCACAGGTAGGCCGCCGAGGGCAGAGTCAGGAAGAGGGCACCGAGGGCGGCATCGGGCGAGGAGAGGCCGTTCCCCGCATTCGAGGCCATCAGATGGCACAGAAGTGCGAAGAAGGCCAGGAAGAGGCCGCCTATGACGAGAGCGGCCGACACGAGCCTGCGGCGTGCAAGCTGCTCCATGCTGTTGAGGAAGAAGGCACCGGTCCTCACTTGTCGCCCCCTTCCTGCCTCGAGATTATCCTGAGGAAGAGGTCCTCCAGGCTCTCCCGCACCAACTGGATCCCTGTGAAGGGGACTTCGGAGGCCGCCAGCAGGGAGGTGGCCGTCCTGAGGTCACGCTCTCCAGCGACCGGCACGACCACCGAAGGACCGTCCGGGGTCCCGACAAGACCTGCCTGAGCCAGCAGATCGATCACGGCTCCGGGAGAATGGCTCTGGATCCTGACCACTCCCTTGTACCTGAGGAGCGAGTCGATCTCGCCCGAGGCCGCGATCCTGCCTTCGCGGAGGAATGCGGCGCTGTCGCAGACGGCCTCGACCTCTCCGAGAAGGTGCGAGTTCAGGATCACGGTGGCCCCGGCGGCCGCCCTGTCGCGGATCATGTTCCTGAGGAGTATCCTGCCCTCGGGATCCAGGCCGTTCGAGGGCTCGTCCAGGAAGAGCATCGCCGGGGATCCCGAGGCTGCTATGGCGATGGCCGACCTCTGGATCTGTCCCTGGGACATCTTCCCGAACGGTCTTCCGAGAAGGTCCGCACAGCCCAGGCGGAGGGATGCGTCGCGCAGGTCGGATTCGCCCGACTCGCGCCTTATCCTCTCCACCTGCCTGAAGACGAACAGGGGAGTGGCCCAGCCGCTGAACCTGACGCTCTCGGGCAGGTAGCGGACGCTCCTCCTGGAACGGGGGTCCGAGGACTCCCTTCCAAGTATCAGGGCTTTCCCGGCATCCGGACGGACGAGCCCGAGAACCGACTTCATGAATGTGGTCTTGCCGGCTCCATTGCTTCCCAGAAGCGCGAATACGCTCCCGTTGGGAATCTCGAGATCGAGCGGGTGCAGGGCCTCGATCGGCCCGTAGCGCTTCGAGACCCCCCTCACGACGAGAGCAGTCGGTTCTTGCATCCTTCCTTCGTCCTCCCGATCTTTGAGGGTTGGTCGCCGGGCCGGCGATCGTCTGGTCAGGGGGTATATCTGGTCTCGAAGAAGCTGGCGGCAAGAGTGGTGGTGGCAACGCTCTCCGGCGTGGTCCTGACATGGCTGCTCCTGGGCGGCAGTGCCCACGAGGCGTCGCTGAGGATCGGGCAGGTGCGCTCGGTCCTTGCCGGGACCGAGCCTTCGAGGCTCTGGGCAGCCGCCGCCCTCTACCTTCTCAGCGTCATGCTGAGGGCGGTCAGATGGAGCCTGGTGGCTCATCGCTCGGAGACAGGGGCCTTGCGTCTCCTGCCCGTGACATCGGTTCATGTGGGCCTGGGGCATGTCCTTCCAGCGCGTCTGTGCGATGTGGTCCTGGTAGGTCTCCTCAGAGGGCTGCTCGGCGTGAGGGCGGCCTACGGGACCGCGGCCGTCCTTCTCGCGAAGCTGATGGACCTGCTCGTCGTGGGCCTCGTGGTGGCGCTTGCGGTAGCGGACGGCTCGCAATCCCAGGTGCTTCCCGTCGCCGCTGCCGGGATCCTAGTATGTGCGCTGGCGGGTCTCGTCTTCCTACGCAGGGTGATCGTTCTTGCCAGGAGGATGACGGGAGGATTCATCTCGAAGAGGCCGAGGCTGGACAGGTTCGTCACGGACCTCGCAGGGGCCGCCGGGATGTGGCAGGAGAGGCCCTGGCGAACCCTCGCAGCCGCCGGGGTGTCGATAGCCATCATGCTGTCCAAGCTGCTGATGTTCGTCGAGCTGGTCTCGGCGATCCACCTCTTCGCGCTCCCGGTCTGGAAGATCTTCTTTGCCGGTGCGGTGACCGATCTTATAATGGCGCTTCCGATACAGGGGCTCTTCAGCCTTGGCGTCACCGAAGCGGGATGGGCAGCCGGGCTCTCGATGGTCAGAGTAGGCGGTGAGACTGCAGTGGTCTCGGGCTTCAGCGTGCATCTCCTCTGGATGGCCATGGCCGTGTCCCTGATGCTCCTGTCGCTCCCGGCTCTTCCCCTCGTCATGAAAGAGAGGCCCACTTGCCAGGGACCGTAGTAGTCGGGGCCGGGGTCGCGGGCCTGACCTACGCCGAGAGGATCGTCTCCTCCGGAGCCGAAGTACTGGTCCTCGAGCGCGAGGAGTCGGTCGGAGGGCTGGCGAGGACCTTCTCCGGCGACGGCTTCAGCTTCGACATCGGACCCCACAGGTTCCATACGTCCGATCCCCTCGTGCAGGCATACCTCCTCGATGTCCTCGGCCAGGGGATCTCCTGCATCCCGAGGGCGAGCTGCGTCTACATGGCTGACCGCTACATGTCGTGGCCCCTCTCCCTGGAGGGCGTTCTCCGGCTGCCCCTCCGGATACTGGTGCCGAGCTTCTTCGACCTTTTCGGGACGAGAGGCGGCGACTCCGGCACGTTCGCCGACTCCATCATCTCCAGATACGGCCGCAACCTCTACATGCACTTCTTCAGGGACTACACGGAGAAGTTCACGGGCATCCCGGCGGACGAGCTGCACAGGGACTGGGCCTCCGCTGGAGTGGACAGGGCGGTGATCGACAAGAGGGTGAAGGCCGACAGCCTCTTCGCTCTCCTGCGCGGCCTGCTTCTTCCCCGCCCGGTGAGCACCAGCTTCATCTACCCTTCAGAAGGCGGAATAGCATCGTTTGCCTCCGGTCTTGCCTCGAGGATCGAACGGCATGGAGGAAGGGTCGAGACGGGCGTGACGGTCTCCTCCCTGCTGATCGACGAGGGAGGGACCGCCCGGGGCGTCCGTCTGGAGGACGGAAGGGAGATCGAGGCCGACCTGACCGTCTGGACCGGCCCGATCTCCGAGGTGGCGCCGGAGTGCGACCTGGAGTTCATCAGTACCGTCCTCTTCAACGTCGGGCTCCGCAAGCGGACGAGGATGTCCTACCAGTGGTGCTACTTCGGCGAGAAGAGCCTTTCGTTCAGCAGGCTCACGATTCCACGGAACTTCAGCGCTGGGATGGTCCCTCCGGGTGCCGACAGCTTGACGGCCGAGGTGACCTGCCGCGAAGGGGACTCGCTCTGGGCGGAGCCGCTGAAGCTGGTCCCGAAGATCCTCGAGGACCTCGAGAGGGTCAAGGCCCTCTCGCCCGGGGACGTCCTGTTCATCCACCCGGTCAGGGTCCGGAACACGTACCCGCTGTATACCCTCGACTACCGCGACAAGCTCGACAGGGCTGCCGTGCCGGGGGGCGTCAGCCTTCTCGGCAGATGCGGCACATTCTGGTACAACAACATGGATCACTCCATCGCCCAGGCTGTCGCCAGGGCTTCCGGCGGGGACACCCCAAGGGAGTTCTGGACCAGGTAGCCCTGAGCCCTCCTTGACCCCCGGCTCCGGCCGGACGATCTTCCAGACCGTGCGGGCGCAGGAAGGCGGTGTGAATCCGCCACGGTGGCGCCACTGTGACCGGGGACCGAGCCCGTTGTGGCCACTGCGAGAGCGGGAAGGCCGGGTGAGGGATGATCCGGGAGTCAGGATACTGCGCCGCGTCGAAACGGAGTGCCATCTCTCCGCTCCAGAGAGACCTCCGTGCGCCCGCCTCCATCGAACCCCGGCCTGCGGAGGTGGTCGTTGCTCCGTCTTCTCATCGCGGTACTCTCGACGGTCTCCTCGTTCTCGATAAGGGACGAGGCCGGCAGGCCGGTGCAGGGCGCCGCGGTCCGCGACACGACGGGCATGGCCGCGGCGTTCTCCGACTCCGCCGGACTGGTGCACACGGACTTCGCCGGAGCGGTGTCGGTGACCGCCCTGGGCTACGCGGAGTGGCTGGGGCGGGTCGGGAGCGGCGGGACGATCGTGCTTGAGCCTTCGCCGATCCCATCCGGACTCGTCGTTCCCGTCAGGGCCGCGAGGCCCTCCCTGCGCGATCGAGTGCCCTCCACCACCGTCCTGGGCCCGGACGAGCTGCACAGGATCTCGGCCGGCGGGCTCTCCTCCGTCTCGTGCGATGCCCCCGGCGTGATCGTGAGGGAGTACGGCGGCGCTCTCCCCGTGATCTCCGTATCGGTCAGGGGATCCGATCCGTCTCAGACCGGCTGGCTCGTGGACGGCCATTCCATGACGGGGCCATCCGACGGCCTGCCGGCCGGGCTGCTGGACCCCTCCCTGTTCGGAGCCATGGAGATCTCCAGGGGGGCCAATCCGGGTATCGCCGGCGCCGGTCTCGCCGCCACCGTGAATCTCGTCCCCGAGCCGGCAGGGGCCCGTCCGTCCCTTGGACTCCTGACGGACGACAGGGGCGGGTACCGTCTCCTCCTCTCGACCGGCCTGGCAGGACTGGCGAGGCTGGGGGCGCTGAGGGCCCACAGGGTCGGTGACGCATCCACGGTTGCCGAAGAGACCGGCCTTCTCTGCACTCTCTCGCCCGGGCCGTTCACCGGAGGGCTGCTCGCCGGCGCGTCGGAAGGGGGAGTCGAGCCTCCCGACTGGTCGCCGCCGACAGATGCGGTCAGGGCGACGAGGTCCGTCGACCTGTGGGCCGGATCGAGGCCGGGCCTGGTTTCCGTCAGGTGCGGCCTCCATCTCGGCGGGATGGACTACGAGTCGACCCTGCCCGACACCGTCGACAGCAGGATGCGTGACGGCAGGGCGGATGCCGGCCTCTCCGCGGCGCTCGCTGCCGAAGGCCTGCGGGTGCGCACGGACATCTCGCTGACCAGGGAGTGGGCTTCCGGGAGCCTGGGCGAGGAGGGATCCAGGGATCGCATCGCCTTCTCGGCGGTCTCCGACATCGGGCGTTCCCCGGTCATCCTCGCGGACATCTCGGCGGACGCCTGCCGTGGAGAGGCAGGGATGCTCTCGTGCAGGATGGGAGCGTCGGTCCCCCTTCTCGACTCGGCGATCGTCGTCGGAGCCTCGATCGGAAGGTCCTGCAGGCGCCCCACCTTCAACGAGCTGTACTGGCCGGGAGACGAGTTCGCCGAAGGCAACGACGCCCTGGGACCCGAGAAGTCCCTGGAAGGAGAGATGGACCTCTCCTGCAGCCGGGGACCGTTCGGAGCATCGCTGTCGCTCTTCGCGGGAAGGATCGAGGACCTGATCCTGTGGGCTCCGGGCACGGGCGGGATCTGGCGCCCCGACAACATAGGCTTGGTGGCGAAGAGGGGACTCGAGGCGGCCTGTCGAGTCTCGACCCGGCACCTCGAGGCGGCGGGCACCCTGAGCCTCCTGTCGATGACCGACGAGGTCGCGGGCTCTACGGAAGGGATGCAGCTGCCATACAGGCCGGCGGTTTCGTGGGGAGGCCACTTCAGGGTGTCCGCCCGGAGAGCCTCCGCCGTTCTGGAGGCGAGGGGCAGCGGCCCGAGGTTCATCAACGCGGCCAACACGGCCTTGCTGGATCCGTTCGCGGTGCTGGACGGATCGATCGCGGTCGTCCTGGCTTCGGATGTCACCCTTTCGGTCGGGGGGGCGAACATCTTCGACGAGGCCTACGAGGAGAGCAACGGGTTTCCGGGCAGAGGGCGGAGATTCCAGATCGGGATCGAAGTGAGAGGGGAAGCCAGATGAGGAAGAGCGCCGGTTCAGTGGTGACCCTGCTGGTTCTCGCGGTCGCGTGCGGCAGCCCTGAGGGTCCGGAGTGGAGCGTCCCGGACGGGTCCGCCGTGGCCTGGTTCGACGGCCTGGGGTGGTCGCTGGACCTGTACTTCCCCGAGGAGGGAGCACTCCTCGAGACAGCCTACACAACTGGGGAGTCGCCTGCCGACATAATTCCGCTCGGAAGCGGTCGCTTCGCGGTCGTCAACTCGCTCTCCTCGTCGGTCGGATTCTACGACCTGGACGGGCGATCCCCGGTCGTGACGGATCTCCCGGCAGGCAGCAATCCATACGCCGCCTGCGCACTGGGCGACACCCTCTTCGTGGCCCTTCTGCTGGCTGACAGCGTTGCCGTCTTCGATGCCGCGACGGGCGCCGTGACCGGCTATCTTGCCGTAGGCGGGAATCCCGATGCGGTGTCCGCAGTCGACGGCAGGCTGTTCGTCGGCCACGGCAACTGGCCCGACGGGGACTTCCCGCCCGGGGTGACGGTCGTCGATCTGGCCACGGGACAGCCCGTCGATACGATCGCAGCTCCCGAGAACGTCTACGGGATGCGCTACTTCCCATCCACCGGCCACATACACGCCGTCTCGTCGACCTACACGGACGACGGGGCGGTAACGATCATCGACCCTTCCGCCCCGGCTGTCTCGGCGACGATCGCCACGGGTGGGTCGCCCGGGCTCCCGGCCTGGTCCGACGGGATGTTCGTGGCCGGGGACGGGTGGAGTTCGGACAACCTGTACGAATACGACGAGGGAGGTCTGCAGTCCGTATGGCAGACCGGTTTCGGGGTCACCGGGGTCGCCGCGAGGGGAGACACTCTCTACATGACCGACTTCGACGACGACCTCGTCCTCGTGGGGCTCCTCTCCGGGCAGGTCTTGATCGACACCCTCGAAGCTGGCGACGGTCCCCAGGGAGTTGCGATAATACCGCGATAGCCTGCCGCACAGAGACTGGGAGAGACGGATGAAACCCTCGCGGTGCGACCTGCATGTCCACTCCAGCTACTCCAGGTCACCTGGATACTGGTTCCTGAGAGCCCTCCAGGCGCCCGAGAGTCTTACCCCGCCCGAGCTGGTCTACGAGAAGGCTCGCAGCAGGGGGATGGAATTCGTCACGATCACCGACGTGAACACCATCGAGGGGGTTCTCAGGATAGCCGACCTCCCCGGTGTGTTCCTGGGGGAGGAGATCTCCACATTCCTGCACGGCAGCAGGGCTCCCGTTCATCTCCTCGCCTGGGGGTTTCAGCCTGCCGATGCCGACGAGATGGCCACTCTCCGGCAGACCTTCGAGACGCTTGCGGAGTTCCTCGACTCCAGGAGGATCCCGTGGGCCTTCGCCCATCCGCTCCTCTTCCCCGGAGGAGCGCCCCTCTCGTTCGAGGATTTCGGCAAGGTGATGCGGATGGCGCCGCTGATCGAAGGTCTGAGCGGGGGCAGGCCCGAGAGGGAGAACCTCTCCGCGGCTGCTCTCGCCAGAGGCATGCGCGCCCCGGAGCCCGCACACCTCGTAGGGGGCTCGGACGATCATTGCAGCCGCTTCATCGGGCTGACCTGGACCGCCGTGGACGGAGCAGCCGACACAGCCTCCTACCTCGCAGGCCTCGCCTCGGGATCGGGAGTCCCCGGAGGAACCTCGGGGAGCGCCATCAGGACCGCCTACTCCATCTACTCCACAGCCTACTCGTTCTACAGGGACAGGTTGCTGTCGAAGAGGCTACCGCTCTTCGCCACTGCAACGGCCGACAGGTTCTTCAGGCCGGAGGCCCCGGTCGAGCCCACGCTCTGGCACCGGCTCGACCACACGCTCCACCAGGTATACCACAGGGCTGTCGCGAGCTCGGACCCTGGTCCCGAGGCATTTCTGCTGGAGGAACTGCTGGAGATAGGGAAGAACCTCTGGGCAAGGGCGCCGGAGACCTCCGTCGACATAGACGAGAGGACCTTCCGCGTCCTCAACAGCACGACGAACCGTCTGCTTGACAGGTTCGGCAGCCTCCTGCTGCGAAGGGCTTCCGACGGGCGGCTGTTCGACGCCCTGGAGGCAGCCTCGGCGCTGCTCCCCGTCGTCCTTCTGGATGCCCCGTACCCGGTGGCCTACGGAACGGTCAGGAAGGGCAAGGCCGCGGCTTCGGAGTACGCCGGCCGCATGCCGGAGGTCGAGATGCCCTGCTCGGGGGGTGCAAGGGCCTGGTTCACGGACACGATAGACGATCTGAACGGCGTTTCCCGAACCCTGCAGCAGCTCAGCCGCCTTGCCGGCGCCAGGGGACTCAGGCTCGCCGTGGTGACATCACAGAGCCGGGCGCTGTCCTTCGAGGGCTGGGTAGTGAATTTCTCGCCCATCAGCGAGTTCCCTGTTCCGGACTACGAGTCGAAGCTGCTTTCGATCCCGCCCTTCCTGGAGATGCTCAGGTTCATGGACGAGCAGGACTTCGAGCGGATCTACATCTCGACCCCAGGTCCGGTGGGGCTGGCCGCGCTCGGAGCCGCCAAGCTCCTCGGGATACCGGCCGTCGGCATCTACCACACCGACTTCCCCAGGCATGCCGGCCAGATAGTCCAGGACGGCCACGTGGGCGAGTTCGCCTCGGCGGTCATGAGCTGGTTCTACTCGACGACCGATCTGGTGATGGTCCCCAGCCGCTACTACATGCGAGAGCTGGAGAGGCTCGGCGTGCCCGGATCGAAGATGCTGATCTTCCCCCGCGGGATAGACCTCGAGGCATTCTCTCCGTCATGGCGGGACCCGGCCTTCCTGGATCGCTTCGGGACGACCCCGGGGAGCGTGAGGCTGCTCTATGTGGGCAGGATCTCGAGGGAGAAGGACCTGGACATACTCGCGGACGCATACTCGCTCCTGCGCGAGCGCGGGAAGCCCGTCGAGCTGTTCCTCGTCGGAGGCGGCCCCTATGTCGGCGAGCTTGCCCTGCGCCTCGGGGCCAAGGGCTGTCACTTCTGCGGCATCCTGAAGGGCGAGGATCTCTCCAGGGCATACGCCTCCGGAGACATATTCGTGTTCCCGAGCACGACGGACACATTCGGGAACGTGGTTCTCGAGGCGCAGGCCTCCGGCCTCCCGGCGGTCGTCACCGACATGGGCGGGCCGATGGAGATAATCGTTCCGGAGGAGACCGGCCTGGTTGCGCGCGGAAGGGACACGGAGGCCTTCGCGGCAGCTGTCGGACGGCTCGTGGATGACCCGCTGCTGAGGGCGCAGATGGGTGCCTCCGCAAGGGAGAAGGCATCCGCCAGGACCTGGGAGAAGGCCTTCGACATGGTCTGGGACCTCGATCGGGCCGCGCCCGATCATGATCCGAGGGACGCCCGGTCGGGGCGTGGCGCAGCCCGGTAGCGCACCTGCTTTGGGAGCAGGGGGTCGCCGGTTCGAATCCGGCCGCCCCGACCATTCCGGGGCCGGTCCGACGTCCCCGTCGGCCGGGATCCCTCCCGACGCCGGAACATTGACCGGCAGGCCCCTTTGCGGCATTTTCGACGCGTACAGAACAGGCGGCTTCCGCCTGGATCGTCTCCTCCAGATGAACGGAGCCCGACAAATGCCCAGGTTCCTCCTCTTGGCCTTGGTGGCTGCCGCGTGCCTGCAGGCGGGCGACATGCGGTCCGTCTGGGTCGGCCCCATCGACCCTGACGGCATTGCAGTCCTGCAGAAGCAGGGGTTCGACCTCGAGGCCGTGATGGGAGACAAGGCGCGCTTCTATGCGAGCCCGGACCAGGAGAGGCTCCTGGAATATCTGGGCTACTTCACCAGCGAGGTGGAGACGCCGCGGCCCCTCGTTCCGTATCCGTCCATAACGGCGATCTACGACACGCTGTCGGCCATCGTCGCCAGGCACCCCGACATCTGCAGGCTGCAGAGCATCGGCACTTCGGTGCAGGGGAGGCAGATCTACGCCGTCGTCGTGTCCGACAACGTGGCCACGGAGGAGGTCGAACCGGAGCTGCGCCTGATCGCGGCGATACACGGTGACGAGAAGACCAGCGCGATGGTGGCGCTGAACTACCTCAGGAACCTGGCCGACTTCTCGACCACCAGCTCGATGTGCTCCTACATAGTGGACACGGCCGAGACCTGGATCATCCCCGTGATGAACCCGGACGGATACGCCGCCAACAGCAGGTACAACTCCGATGGCGTGGACCTCAACCGGAACCTCAGCTACATGTGGGATCCCGGAAGCGGGGGAGGGCCTTCGCCCTTCTCCGAGCCCGAGACCCAGCATCTCCGCGATGTCACGATGACCAACTGGCCGGACCAGACCGGTTTCCACCATCCTTTCTGCGCCAGCGCTTCCCTGCACGGAGGGTCCGCCTGCTTCAACTACGTATGGAACTACTCCTCGGCCGCCGTCCAGGACACGATGCTGATAGTCGAGATGGCGGACGAGTACGCATCCTTCTGCCAGGTCCCTGGCTTCTGGGTGACGGAGGGCTGGGCGTGGTACATCACGCACGGCGACGTCAACGACTGGAGCTACGGCGAGTACGGGGGCATCGACCACACCGTGGAGGTACACACCGACAAACAGGCGGCGGACTGGCCCGGCGTGGCCTCGGCCCACTACATGTCCCTCCTCAACTTCTTCCAGGAGAGCACCTACGGGTTCTGGGGAACCGTGACGGACGAGAGCGGGAATCCTCTCGACGCCCTGATCCAGGTGACCGCCGAGGACGGGACCGACTCCGGCCCGCTGCGCTTCTGCCGGACCGACGTCGAGAAGGGCGACTACGCCAAGCCTGCTCTGCCAGGTACCTACGACATCACGGCCACCGTCGACGGCTTCGCTCCCCAGACAGTCTCGGGAGTCGGCCTGACTGCCGCCTCCCGCGTGGAAGTGAGCTTCGTCTTCGGCGGCACCGGCATCGAGGGAGAAGCCGGCCCGTCCTCCCCGGTCCCGTCCATCACGGCCTCGCCATGCCCGTTCTCGGAGGCCTGCACCTTCGCGACGACTGCCGGGGTTGAGGGTTCCCTCTCGGTTTACGATATTTGCGGCCGCGTCGTCTTCGAGGCCCCGGTCCCGGCGGGATCCGGTTCGATCGTGTGGAGCGGGGCCGATTCCCATGGCAGCAGCCTTCCCTCGGGCGTCTACATCGCCAGGCTGACCGCCGGGCAGGAGAGCGCAGCCCGCACCGTGGTGCTGCGCAGGTAGGCAGGGAGAACCTCAAATGGCACACAAGAAGTCGTCTTCGAGTTCCAGGAACGGCCGGGACACCTCAGGGAAGAGGCTGGGCGTCAAGTCGCCCGCGGGGAGCGTGGTGAGGGCCGGGACCATCCTGGTCAGGCAGCGCGGCACCGCCATCCACGCGGGGACGAATGTCGGAGTGGGAGCGGACTACAGCCTCTACGCAACCGTGGACGGCAGGGTGTCCTACGGGATCCTCCGCGGGAAGAAGGTCGCATCGGTCCAGCCGGAGTAGGCTGATCCGATGGTCCTTGCCGACTTCCTGCTGGTCTCGGCCGGCCAGCTCGTGACGGTGGCCGGGGCGGCCTCCCCCAGAAGAGGCCCGGAGGCCTCCGAGCTCTCCGTGGTCCCCCGAGGCGCTCTCGCATCCTTCCGGGGCAGGGTAGTCTGGACGGGGCCGACCGAGAGGGCCGGTTCAGAGGTCCAGCTCGAACACGGAGCTACGGTCTTCGACGCTTCGGGCCGTGTCGTGCTTCCGGGATTCGTGGATCCACACACGCATGCCTTGTTCTGCGGCACCAGGGAGTCCGAGTTCGCCCGGCGGGCCTCCGGCGAGACCTACCAGCAGATCGCCGCTTCCGGAGGCGGCATCGTCAGCACGATGAAGACCACGAGGTCGGGTGGCAGGGATTGCCTGAAGGCGTCCCTCGAGCGCCATCTGGGCATCATGCTGTCCGCAGGCTCCACGACGGTGGAGGTCAAGAGCGGATACGGGCTGGACCTGGAGACCGAGCTGGCCTGCCTCGAAGTGCTCCGGGAGCACTCGGAGGGCAGTCCGCAGACGATCGTTCCCACGTTCCTCGGCCCGCATGCAGTCCCCCCGGAGTTCTCCGGGCGTGCCGGCGAGTACATGGATTTCGTGATCTCCGAAGTGCTTCCGCAGGTCGTGGAAAGGCGCCTCGCAGTCTTTGCCGATGTCTTCTGCGAGGATGGCGCCTTCGACCTGGAGCAGAGCAGGAGGTTCCTGAAGGCCGCGTCGGCCCTCGGGCTCGGGACGAGGGTGCATGCGGACGAGTTCACGGACATGGGCGCATCGGTGCTGGCGGTGGAGATGTCCTCCGCCAGCGCCGACCATCTCCTCGCAACCTCGGATGCTTCGCTGGCGAGGCTTGCGGCAAGCGGGACCATGGCCACGCTCCTCCCGGTGACTGCCTTCTTCCTCGGGAAACCGTTCCCGGACGCAAGGAGGTTCTTCGAGGCCGGCGCCGCCGTCGCCCTCGCCACGGACTTCAATCCCGGCAGCAGCTACTGCGAGTCCATGCCCTTCGTGATGAGCACGGCCGTCTGCCGCTGCGGATTCACAGTCGAGCAGGCCATCGTGTCCGCAACAGCCAACGGCGCAGCAGCGCTGGGCCTGGCGGGGCGGAAGGGGATGCTGCAGCCCGGGACGGATGCCGACTTCACGGTCTGGGACATTGACGATTACCGGGGAATTCCCTACCATGTCGCGGTGCCGGATGTTACGGCTGTGTTCACTTCGGCCGTCCGGGTCTGGGGTCATGATGACACCGGTTCGGTCGCGGGGTGATCGATGGTTGACGTTTCCCTCAAGAAGAAGGCGCACGACCTCCTGCAGAAGGGCAAGCTCGACAGCGCCCTCCGCGTGTTCCAGGCCATCCTGAGGGAGGATCCGGAGGACGCTTCCGTCTACAACAGCTCGGGCGACGTCCTCCTGAAGATGAAGCGCAAGGAGGAGGCACTGGAGTACTTCTCCAGGGCTGCCGAGCTGTACCTCCGCGACGGGCTTCACATGGTGGCCCTCTCGGTGAGCAGGAAGGCGCTGAGGGCCGAACCCTCCTTCGGCCTCGCCCACTATGTGATGGGTGTGAGCTTCGAGGAGCAGAACAAGCCCGACCAGGCACGCCGCGAGTACATCCTCTACCTCAAGTCCAAGCCCGGGAAGAGCGACCAGCTGGTCATCAACGCACTCACCTCGCTCACGAAGCTCGATCCCGAGGACAGGAACTGGGTCATCCGCCTGGCGAAGGTCGCATTCGTCCAGAAGAGAGAGGCGGTGCTCGACCGCTGCGTGCTTCTCGCGGCGGAGCGCGGGTTCCCGGAGCACCGCAAGATGGTCCAGATGCTGGAGGAGCTCCGCACGGAGGCAAGAGCCGCCGCAGTGGAGCCTCCTGCTCCGGCGCCAGCCGCCGAAGAGGCGCCTGACGCAGCCGCACCCACGGTCCAGAGCCCCCTGGAGCAGGTTTTCGAGTCCGCCGACTTCGACGAGGCCGCCGAGGAGCAGGCCGGGACCGAAGAGGAAGAGGAGATCACACCCCGCAAGAGGATCGGCGAGTACTTCGTGGCCGACGGGCTCCTGAAGGCCAGCGACGTCCTCAAGGGCCTGGAGATACAGGCTTCCGGAAGAGACTACCGGAGGCTGGGGGACGTCCTCGTCGAGATGGGCCTGGTGTCGGTCCGTCAGGTCCGCGAGGCCCTCTCGAGGCAGGTTGCGGACATGAAGCACCGGCTCGACCGTTCGCCGGGCGATGCGCTCGGCTATGTCGAGCTGGGGAACCTGCTCCTGGACGTCAGCGACTTCTACGGTTCCGTCGAGGCCTATCTCAAGGCAGCCGAGATCTACCGTGGAACCGGCAGGGAGAAGATGGTCTTCGAGCTCCTCGAAGGAGTCCTCGACATCTGCCCGGAATCCCTCGCGGCAGCCAGGGAGCTCGTCCGGATAAGGAATTCGCTGGGGCCCGAGGGTCAGGCGAGGTCTCTCTACAGGCTGGCGGTCGCGTACCTCCTGAACGACAGTCCTCACGAGGCCGTCGCCGCTCTGGAGGCGTCGGTCCAGGCGGATCAGGGCTTCTCGATGGCCGTCACGCTCCTCGAAGGAGTCCGTCCCGGCCTCGCGGATGCAGACAACTATGCCGACATCGCCTCGATCCTGGCCGACATCGACAAGATGTTCGACGTCGACTCGGCGCGGGCGCTCGCCGCACTGGTCAGGGAGTTCCAGGAGGGGATCAAGTCCGCCGTCTCGCCGGACGACTTCTCCACGCACTACGACCTCGGGATAGCCTATCGGGAGATGGGGCTCCTCAGAGAAGCCGTCGAGGAGTTCGGCCAGGTCCTCTCCAGCCCCGAGCACAGGGTGAAGGCCCGCGAGATGCTGGGCCGCTGCTACCTCAACATGGGTCGGTTCGACGAGGCGGAGGAGCAGTTCCAGAAGGGGATGAGCCTGGCCGGGAAGGACGGCACCTCCCTCGTGGGATTCCACCTGAACCTGGCCAAGGTCTACGAGGCCACGGGAAGGAGGCGCCAGGCGGAGGCCGAGCGCAAGGCCGCCGGCAGGATCGACCCGGTTCTGGCGACGATCCAGGATACCCTGGAATAGCAGCGCGGAAGTGCTCCGGATAACCGGAGTGGATCGTGTGTCCCCGGCCTCCAGGGGCGGACTGAAGGCGGGGGACTTCATCGTATCGTGCGACGGCGCCCCCATGGACGACTGGATAGACTTCTCCAGGTCGGCCCTGCAGGCCTCGCATCTCCACCTGGAGACGAGGCGGGGGACGGTCCGCCGCAATGTCACTCTGGGGAGAAGGCCGGGCGCGGGCTGGGGGCTCCGACTGGAGGGCTCCGATCCCCGTCCCTGCGGCCGCCGGTGCACCTTCTGCTTCATGGACCAGATGCCCAGGGGCATGCGGCCCGCGCTCTACTTCAAGGACGACGACATCCGCCACTCCTTCCTGCATGGAACCTATGTCACCCTCACCGCCGAACAGGTAAGCTTCGCCGTCGAGAGAAGGCTGTCCCCCGTCCACGTGTCCGTCCATTCGACCGATCCCGTCCTGAGGGGCTCGATGATGGGGGCGGGCGGACCTGCGCCGGTTCTGCCACAGCTTGAGGAACTCGGCCGTGCTGGCGTGGAGGTCGAGGCCCAGATAGTCCTGGTGCCCGGATGGAATGAGGGAGAGAGGCTCTCGAACGCGCTGGAGGACCTCTACGCCGTCGGGTGCGTGAAGTCGGTCGGCGTGGTGCCGGTCGGCCTCACGAGGCACAGATCCGGACTCCCGCAGCTCAGGAGGCCGTCGGCCCTGGAAGCCGCCGACTGCCTGGCCAGATGCTCCGGGTTCTCCGAGAGGGCGCTCCGCGAGAGGGGCTCTCCGTGGGTCTGGCCCGCAGACGAGATGTTCCTCCTTGCAGATGCACCCCTCCCGCCCTCGTCGTGGTACGAGGGATGCACCCTGACGGCGAACGGGATAGGCCTCCTGTCGTCACTGCTGGACCTCGAGGAGCGCCGCCATGTCATCCCTCGGGGGACCGGTCTATCTGCCTTCCGTCATGTTCTCCAGGAGCGGCGTCACGCTCGACGATCTGTCGCCCGGGGATATCTCTGCACTCTGCGGACGGGAGACGGTCGTTGCCGACTCCCTGTCGGAGCTTCCATGATCGGCAACGGGAGATAGGAGGCAACGGTTGTTCGACGTACCGCTCTGGCTCGCCGCGGTAGCCGTCCTTGCAGTGCTCGCACTCATGGAGCACTTCAGGAGGAGGCTGTCCCGCCTCGGCCGCGTCGACTCCCAGCTCAGGGAGGACCTGGCGGCGGCCAGGCAGGAGGTCCTCGCTTCGGAGAAGGCAAGATCGGAGCTCCTCTCACGGATCGGCACGACGCTCCGCAAGCCTCTCGCCTCGATCCGGAACGCTGCCGAGGAAGTCAGCAGGCCCTTCGACTGCCCGGACTGGGTGCGCGAGCAGCTCTCCCTTCTCTCCGGAGAGGTCGAGGCGATAAGCCGCTTCATCGATCTCATAGGCGAGATAGCATCCCTCGAGAGGCCGGCTGCCGGAGCGACGGCCGGTACAGAACGCGAGCCCGTGGTCGACCTGGAGGGACTCCTGACGTCGATCATCCAGGAAGCATCGCCGAAGCTTTCCGAGAAGGGCATGTCGCTTGTCGCGGCGATCGACCCCGGGATCTCGGTGAGGGGCGACGAGAGGTACATCAGGCAGGCTCTCGAGTCCCTTCTGGGAGAGACGATCCGTCAGGCCGGCAGGGGCAGCATCCTGCACCTGGATCTCAATTCCTCGGAGACTCACGCCAGATTCTCCTGCGACTACCGGGGCAGCCCCGACCCCGACGCTTCGGGATCCGTTCTCGGCATGGAGCTGGCCAGACAGGTGATCAGCGTTCATGGGGGCTGGCTCCAGGAGGGGTCCAGGAAGGGCCAGTTCGCCGCGGGGCTCCCTCTGGCTGCGGGCGCGGTCCTGGATGCAGGGATGGAGAAGGATGAACCGTAGCATCTTCAGACGGTATGACGTGCGGGGGCTGTTCCCCGAAGATCTGGACGAGGACACGGTAGTTCGTCTCGGAGCTGCGACGGGCCTGCTTGCAGGCCCCGGGGGAGTCCTGGCCGTCGGCCGCGACTGCAGGCCGTCCGGAGGGACCCTCTTCGACTGGCTGGTCACCGGGGCGGCGGGGACGGGTTGCAGCATAGTGGATCTCGGGATCCAGACCACCCCGATGACCTACTTCGCCGCCAGCCATTACGCTACTGATGCCACGGTGATGATAACGGGGAGCCACAATCCGCCCGAGTACAACGGGTTCAAGATAATGAGGGGCCTCCACACCCTCTACGGAACCGAGATCGAGGCGCTGGCCGAGGCGGCCTCCGAGGCCTCCCCGCGGCGCGGCCCCGCTCCCGCCGTGGAGCGCAGAAGCGTTCTGGAAGACTACAGGAAGAGGCTCCTGGCGGAGTTCTGCTTCGACAGGGCATTCAAGGTCGTGGTCGATGCCGGGAACGGCACGGGGGGAGTGGCCTGCGGCGTGCTCGAAGCCCTCGGCTGCCGGGTGATCCCGCTCTACTGCTGCATGGACGGCACATTCCCCAACCACCATCCCGATCCGACGGTCGAGGGGAACCTCGCCGAGCTGAAGAAGGCCGTCCTCGCCGGGAAGGCGGATCTCGGACTCGCCTATGACGGCGATGCAGACAGACTCGGAGTAGTGGACGATGCCGGAGCCACGGTCTTCGGCGACAGGACGCTTGTCCTGTTGGCCCGGGACCTGCTCCGGAAGCATCCGGGTGCGGCGGTAATCTCCGAGGTGAAGGCTTCCAGCGTCCTCTTCCGGGAGGTGGAGAAGGCCGGCGGAAGGCCGATCATGAGCCCCACCGGGCACTCCATCATCAAGGAGAGGATGAAGTCGGAGGGGGCACTGCTCGCCGGCGAGATGAGCGGGCATATCTTCTTCCGGGACAGGTATTATGGATTCGACGACGCCCTGTACGCCTCACTGCGTCTGCTCGAGGTCCTCTCGCGCTCGGGGCGGAGGCTTTCCGATCTCCTGGCCGAGCTGCCGAAGACCTGCGCGACGCCCGAGATCCGGGAGGAATGCAGCGAGGAACACAAGTTCCAGGTCGTGGATAGAGTGAGGCGTGAATTGGCCGCGAAGTACCCTGTCGTCGACATGGACGGGGTGAGGGTGGAGTTTCCAGAGGGCTGGGGGCTTGTGAGGGCCTCGAATACCCAGCCGGTGCTGGTTCTGAGATTCGAGGCCTCGTCCCCCACGCTCCTCGAGGAATACGGGAGGATCGTCAGGGAAGCCTTGACCAAGGCTATGGAAGGAGCCTGATGTCGCGGGAGGCAGTGGAGCAGACGGAGAAGCGCATCTCCGCGCAGTACCAGGTTATCGAGTCCCTCAAGTCCGAGTTCTCGAAGGTCATAGTGGGGCAGGAGGACTTCAGGCTCGGTCTGCTGACCGCCCTGATGTGCGACGGCCATGTCCTGATAGAGGGCGTGCCGGGCCTTGCCAAGACCCTTGCTGCGAGAACCCTCGCCAATTGCGTCTCGGCCGGCTTCTCGAGGATCCAGTTCACGCCGGACCTTCTCCCCGCCGATCTGACCGGGACGATGGTCTTCCTTCCGGACAAGGGAACCTTCGAGGCGCGGATGGGACCGGTGTTCACGCAGTTCCTGCTGGCCGACGAGATCAACAGGGCTCCGGCCAAGGTCCAGAGCGCGCTGCTCGAGGCGATGCAGGAGAGGCAGGTGACGTTCGGCGGGGTCTCCCATCCTCTGCCCAAGCCCTTCTTCGTCATGGCCACCCAGAACCCGATCGAGCAGGAGGGGACCTATCCTCTTCCGGAGGCCCAGGTCGACAGGTTCCTCATGAAGCTCAGGATCGACTACCCGACCGGCGAAGAGGAGCTCAGGATCCTCGAGAGGATGGGCACTCAGGTGCCCCCGGTCGCTTCCTCCGTGGTCACGCCGGAGCAGATCGTCGAGCTCCAGGGGCTCAGCACCGAGATCGTGGTGGAGCGGAGCGTTCTCGAGTACATGGTCAGGCTCTCCGTTGCGACGAGGTTCCCGAAGCAGGCCGGCCTCAGCGAGCTGTCGAATCTGATCAGCTATGGCGCGAGCCCGCGGGGCACACTGGCCCTCCAGGCCGCTTCCAGGGCCCGGGCACTGCTGGCGGGGGAGGCATTCGTGACACCCGACACGGTCAAGGAGATCGCTCCGGACGTCCTCAGGCACAGGCTGATAAGATCCTTCGAGGCCGAGGCGGAACAGGTCGGTGTCGAGGAGATCATCGCAACGATCCTGGGTCGCATCCCGGTGAAGTAGTCCCCCGTGGAGACCGCTCACAGCCTCTTCAGGAGAGTGCGGCGGATAGAGATCCGCACGCGGCGGCTGGTGGAGCAGCTCGTGGGCGGCGACTACCGATCAGTCTTCCGCGGCCAGGGCATGGAGTTCTCCGACTTCAGGCCGTACGTCCCCGGAGACGATCCCCGGCACATAGACTGGAACGTGACCGCCCGCACAGGCACGCCATACGTCAAGATCTACTCGGAGGAGCGCGAGCTGCTGGTGCTCCTCATGCTCGATCTCTCGGGAAGCCTCAGGTTCGGGTCTCTCAGCCTGACGAAGCACGAGAGGGTCGCGGAGGTCGCCGCTCTCCTGGCCCTGGCGGCGGTGAGGAACGGCGACAGGGTGGGCCTGCTGACCTTCGCGGACGACGTTCTCCAGTACATCCCGCCCGACAAGGGCAGATCGCATGCGATGTTCCTCGTGAGCAAGGTGCTCGAATCGGAGGGGAGACAGGTCCCGGCCGATCTCGAGAGGGCCCTCTCCTATGCCGGAAGGATACTCCACAGGCGAGCCCTGCTCTTCCTGATCAGCGACTTCAGGTTCAAGGGCCGCACCCCGCTCCTGCGGGCGGCATCGGCAAGGCACGATCTCGTAGGGATCAACGTCTTCGACCCGAGGGAGCTGAGCATCCCGCCGCTGGGCCTCATGCGGTTCAGGGACCCCGAGACCGGGAAGTCGAAGGTCGTCGACACGAGCTCGAGATCCTGGCGCTCAGCCTTCGCCAGGAAGGTGGCCGCGCTCCAGGCCGAGAGGGAGAAGCTCAGGATGGACGCGAACTTCGATCTTGTGAGCATCTCGACGGCAGACGACCTGGTGCTGCCTCTGAGGCGCTTCTTCGAGCTCCGTCGAAGGAGGAGGAGGCACTGAAGACCCTCCTGCTGCTCCCTCTGGTTGTCGGCGCCTCGGCGGCCGTGCCTCTCGGCCGGCCCGTCCAGGTCACATATCCATTGCAGGAGGGATGGACCATCGAGCAGGCCGCCCCTTCTGACGATTTCGCCGTGGTCTCCCAGAACGGGGGCCGGCTCACGATCGTCCCCCTCAGCCTCGACACTCTGAGGCTGCCGACCCTCAGGGCCTGGTCAGGAAGCGACACCCTGCTCCTGAGCGTCCCGCCCCTCGTGGTCGACAGAACGATGCCGGACACTCTCTACACGGTCTCGCCGTTCCCTGCTCCGGCCCCGCTCGACATCCCCGCCGGTCTGCCGGAGGACTACCTGTCGGCTCTCCGGTTCTGGCTCGTCTGGGGGAAGGCCCCCAGGAGGATGCCGGTGCTATTAGCGGCGGCTGCGGTGCTGGTGCTTGCAGGCGCAGCCTATGCGCTCGCCCGGGCCAGGAGGAGGAGGGGCGTGGAAGCCGGCGGTGCCAAACCGGCCGTGAAGGCCGATCCGGCAGCAGCGGCGCTCGCCCTGCTCGACAGCAGCTGGTTCGTGTCGGGTGACTGGAAGGGGCTGTTCAGGGAGATCGATCTCCTGCTTCGGAGATGCGCAGGCTCGAGGTTCTCCATGGATCCGACGGCCCTGACCTGGCGGCAGATCTCCTCGCGGATATCGGGTACCCCCGGCTCGGGCGAGTTCCTCGGTGACTCGTCGGACCTGGTGGACGAGATAAGGCTCCAGCGGTACGCCGGCTGGGGAAGCAACCGCGAGAAGGCCGAAGGCTGGGTGCGAAGGCTCGCGCAGATACTGGGGCGGTGGCACAGGTGATCCGCTTCGAGTTCTGGCCGGCTCTCCTCCTGGTGCCCGTGCTGGCCGTCATCGCCCACCTCCTCCGGCCCTCCAGGGGCAGCAGGCGGTCTCAGACCTACACCGGACCCTTCGACGTCCAGCAGGGGACTTCGGAGTCCGCCGGCGTGCCGCCGGGGCTCCTCCTCTGGTCCGGGCTCGTTCTGATGTCGGTCGCCCTCGCGCGGCCGCAGAGCGGCTTCGAGCGCCTTCCGGACGCCGGCGAGGGTGTCGACATCATCATCACTCTCGACGTCTCGACGAGCATGCTCGAGCAGGACTACAGCCCTTCGCGCCTCCAGGCCGCACGGGATGCCGCCCTCAGGTTCGTGGAGGGGAGGCCCACCGACAGGATCGGCCTCGTCGTGTATGCGGCGGAGCCCCTGGCTCTCTGCCCTCCGACTCTGGACCACGCGACGCTCGAGCGATTCATCAGCAAGGCGAGCCTCGGCAATCTCAAGGACGGCACTGCCATAGGAGCCGGCCTCGCAGTCGCCGCAAGAGGGCTCGACTACTCCCAGACTGCCAGGCGAGTCATCATCCTGCTCTCCGACGGCATGGAGAACGCTGGGATCGTGAACCCGATAGACGTCGCCCGGGCGATCAGGACCCTCCATGGAGACAGCCTGAGGGTCTACACTGTCGCCATTGGCACGGAGGGCTCCGAGTACGGCGTTGATGTGGCCACGCTCTCCCAGATAGCCGAGCTGACGGGCGGCCGCCTCTTCGACGCGGGCAGCCCGCAGGAGCTTTCCTCCGTCTACTCCGCAATCGATTCCCTGGAGGCCTCCACACTCCCGCCTGAGGGGCTCTTCGTCTACAAGGACCACTACTTCTGGTTCCTCATCATCGGGCTCGCCCTGGTCCTCGGAGGAGGGGCCCTCCAGTGGGGCGCAATGAAGGTGGCAGGGGACTAGCATGAGATTCGAGAGGCCCTTCCTGCTGATCCTGCTGTTCCTTCCCGCCGCCTGGTGGTGGCTCCGCTCGTGGTGGCTCTCGTCGGAGCTGAAGCGGCTGAGGGTTTTCGTCCGTCCCGCTCTCTGGGATCGCGTCGAGATATCCCCGCCGCCGTCCAGGCTGGCCTCGAGGGTGCTCTGGTGCGCTTCGGTCGCTTTCGCGGTCTTCGCCGCAAGCGGTCCGGTGTGGGGCACGGGACAGGCGGTCGTGCCGACCGGGGGAGAGAACGTCGCCATAGCGCTCGATGTCTCAGGCTCGATGGCCACGCGTGACGAGGTCCCTTCGCGCCTGGGGAGGGCGGAGTCGGAGATCCTCTCTCTCATCGACCGCATGCAGGGGGTCAGATTCAGCCTGGTCCTGTTCTCGGGGCAGGCGAGGCTTGCAGCCCCGGGCACGCTCGACCGCGAGTTCATCGCGGGCAGGCTCCCCGAGAGCCCCTGGTCCTACAATGCCCTTCCTCCCGGCACGAGGCTCGGGGGCCTGGTCGACATCATGCTTGCCTCTCTGCCGGACCAGGACCTGGAGACCAGGATCGGGGTCGTCTTCAGCGACGGGGGCTTCTCGGACTTCGCCGTGGAGAGTGCCGCCGACGCGGCAAGGCAGGCCAACCTGACGCTGGTCACTGTCGGCGTCGGGGGCCTCGACTCGGTGCCCCTTCCGGACAGCTCCGGCGTGATAAGGACCATCGACGGGGACACCGTCAAGACCGCCTTGAACGAGCAGCCTCTCAGGGACCTGGCGCAGAGGACCGGGGGGTTCTACGTCAGATTGTCCGAGACCGGTGACCTGGCGTCCCTGCTCCAGTCCCTCCTCGGCACGCGGCAGGAGTTGAAGGCGGAGCAGGTGGCGGGAGGCGCCGAGGGCAGGCGATACCAGCTGTTCCTGGGCGCGGGACTTGCCCTGGCCGGCATTGCGCTCGTTCTCGAGAGGAGGGGAAGGTGATCCTGGCTCTCCTTGCGCTGGTTCTCTCTTCGCCGTCTGACAGGCCGCCCCTCCGCGATCTCTGGAACGAGGCCCTTGCCCTGTTCTCCCAGGGTGACTACGCGCACGCCTCGGAGCTGTTCGGGCAGGTCTGTGCTCGAATGCCCTCCGAGCCGAGGGCTGCGTTCGATCTCGCCTCGAGCCTCTTCATGAACGGCCAGCATGCGCCTTCGGACACGCTCATGAAGACGCTGGCCTCGGCGCCGGGCTCGTGGATAGGCGGAGACAGCCTTCGATCAGGCACGGCGGCCACGGGGCTTGCCGCGTCCATCGACAGCACCGACAGAGCCGGCGTAGAGAGCGCCGCAGCAACCCTGCGGGAGATACTGGCCGACGGAGATGCCTCCGAAGCCGACGTGTCCAACCTCGAGGTAGCTCTCAACTGGCTGGCGAACCATCCTCCCGACTCGACTTCCAGCCAGCAGAATCAACAGGATCAGCAGAACCAGCAGGATCAGCAGAACCAACAGGATCAACAGAATCAGCAGAACCAACAGAATCAGCAGAACCAGCAGAATCAACAGGATCAGCAGAACCAGCAGGACCAGCAGAGCCAGGCATCGTCTGATACCGGAATGACACCCGAACAGGCCCGGATGCTGCTGCAGCTCGTGCAGGAAGCCCAGCCTGCCGACTCCACCGCCGGCAGGCCGGTGATGGCGGGAGGAGGGCCAGACTGGTGACGCCCTGCCTTCTCCTGCTCACGGCAGGGCTCCTGCAGGCTCCTCAAGTCAGCATCGATGTCCCCGACTCGGTACAGGCGGGAACTCAGTTCACTGTCTCCATAGCCTGCAGCGACGGGGACTGCACGGGGATCTCCACGTCACCTCCGCACAGCACCGGGATCTCGTTCCTTACCTCGAGGTCGGCCAGGAGCTTCAGCAGCACCACGGTCAACGGCAGAACCGTCACGGAGTCCTCGACGATGCTCAGCCTGGTCTACGACGCTGAAGAGCAGGGCATGCAATGGATCGGCCCCTTCCGGATCGCTCTGGGACCTCCGGGAACCGTCACTCTGCAGGCCGAGAGCATAATGGTGACTTCGGGACCGGTGAGCTCGAGCCCGCCTGCCTCTCCCGGGCTCATGCCCGGCCTGGTGCCGGCCCCCATGCCACCGGGTCCAGGCACCGGGCGAAGGGTCTCCGGCCCGAGGCTCAGACTGGAGACCGTCCAGGCTCCCGGGCCGTACTTCCCCGGCGTGCCCTTCCGCGTCGACTACTACCTCGACGCCCGCTCCTTCATCAAGGACGTCGAGAGCTACTGGTGCCCGCCGCGCAATGGAACCGCAAGGCTCCTGGACGAACCAGGTACGACCGCCTGGCAGGTGATGGGGGAAGGGGTCCGGCGCGCCCGGATCCTGTCGCTGGAGGTCACTCCGGCGGGCTCGGGCGAGCTCGTGCTCCCGGTTCTCCAGGCAAGAGTATCCGAGTTCGGACTTGCGCCCTGGGGAGGATCAGGAACCCAGGATGTCTACAGCGACACCACCTCGGTGCAGGTCACGCCCTTCCCGGCTGAGGGAAGGCCCGCAGACTTCCACGGGATGGTCGACAGCGTTGCGATGGACCTCGAGGTCGACAGGCCCGATGGAGCCAGGGTCGACTGGATCGCCAGGCTCACCGTCACCGGTCCCGGGAGAGGTCCCGTGTCACGCATGCCCGAGGTGCCGATCCGGGGTCCCGCGCGTCTCCTGCAGAGCCGGAGAGGAGAGGCGGACGACACGCACTGGTGGGAGCTCCTTGTCTGTCCATCGGACACGGGCAGCGTCATCCTGGGTCCCGACAGCCTGGCCTGGCTCGACCAGGGCACGATGACCTACAGGCAGGCCGTCAGCGGGGCCTGCACCCTCCATGTGGACCAGGCGCCAGTTCTCTGCGACTCGATCGTAGCCCGGTGCACGCTCCCATCCAGGCACAGGAGCCTCATCCCGGCCTTCATCGCGTCGACGGCAGCTCTCCTGTCTGGCCTCTACTTCCTGCTCAAGTGGCGCAGCTACAGAAGGCGCAACCGTTCTCTGCGCGAGGCGGCCGATGCCGAGGAAGTCCTGACGGCCTACGAGGCTGCACTTTCCAGGCCGCTCACGGGGCGCGCAAGATCGATCGGAGCCGACGGAGTCGAGGAGGCCATGGAATCGGCCTGCGTGCCCCAACTCCTCCAGAGGCAGGTACTGCGCAACTGGAAGGACCTCGAGCAACTCCTCGTGGGAAGAAGCGTTACTGCCGAGCAGACCGAGGCCGCGAGGAAGGCCTCCATCGCCATAGTGGAGGAAGTGGAGAAGTACATCGCCTCCAGGAAGGGATCCCAGAGGGGGCGCCAGGGCTCCTGTCCGGAGAGCTGAGGGCTCCTTGCCGGACTCTGCCGGGGCGATGAGGCCGGGGAAAGGCCATGGTTATAATGTCCGATAAGAGATATTATGTAAAGTCATGGATTCCTGAACCAGGCAACACTTTCCATGACTGTTACATAATATCTGATCCGGAAGGACAAGGCACGTCCCGAGCAAGATGTCTGACCCTGAAGGACAGGGCATGTCCCAGGCAAGATGTCTGACCCTGAAGTACAAGGCATGTCCCAGGCAAGATGTCTGACCCTGAAGTACAAGGCATGTCCCAGGCAACGCTTTCGATGACTGTTACATAATATCTGGCCTGAGAGAAAAAGCATAGCGCAACAAGCAGGATATCGCTTCACCGCAACAGAACCCCTGACCCATGAAGAGGCATGGCACGGCAAGCAGGAGATCCCGCACCGCAACAGAACCCCAGATCCCGAGAAACAAGGCGGAGCACGACAAGCACAACATCAAGTGACTGCACAGCAGTCCCTGCCCCGATCAGCCGAAGCAGAGCAAGACAAGCACAAGATCCCATGGCTGCAACAGAATCCTGACCCCGAGGAACAAGGCGGAGCATGGCAGGCGGAGCATCTCGTGACCGCAACAGGGTCTCTGACCCGTGGAGACGAGTCAGCACGCGGGCAAGCGCTTCCATGACTGTCGCGGAACAGCCCGCGAAGACTCCTGGCATCCGGAACCTGGCACGACAGCCATACCGCTGCGCGATGTCCTGTCCTGTCGCAGGGAAATGCAGCTTCGCATACCCGGGACCCGGCCCGCCGTCCCCACGGGGCCGGCCATCCCGCCGCGGCTCGACCCCTATCTGGGCTGGTCGAAGGTGTGATCCAGGGCGGCCAGCAGGTACCTGTCGTAGTCCGTGGTGTCCGCCTTGAGTGCGAGGGCGCGACCCAGCCACTCCCTCGCGGCCGTGGAGTCCCTGTCCGCCAGAGAAAGCCGTGCAAGTCCGCCCAGCGCCTCGGCTGTGACCATCGGATAGTCCGTGGAGTCCGGCAGCAGCTCCGTGTAGGTCTCGCGCGCGGCGGCCAGGTCCTCCGGTCCGCCCCTGTTCTCGGTGGCTACGGCAAGGTGAAGCCTGGCAGCGACCAGGATCTCCTGTTGCGGCCTCGAGCCGATGAGCTGCTGCATGGAGGAGATGACATCGTCGTAGCGTCCCAGCAGTATGCCGGCCTTCGCCGAGAGGATCGCAGCACGCCTTCCCCAGATCCTGTTCTGGTTCTGTTCGTACGTGGCGCCGGATAGCGAATAGGCCTGGTTCAGGAGGCCGGAAGCCTGCTGGGCCTGCCCGGCGAGAGCAGCCTGCTCCGCCTGCTCGTACAGGATGTCGGCGAACAGGTAGCGGGCCATGGCATCTTCGTTCTGCCTTCGGGAGGTCCGCACTGCCGCCTGGGTTGCGGCGATGCCTGCCGCCACTATCAGGCAGGTGACTATCAGCCCCTTGAGGTGCTCCCTGCCGAAATCCCATGCCTTCTGCAGGTTCTCGGCGACGGGATCCCTCTTCAGCTCTGTTTTTGTCAAGCGCTTACGAGTTCGATGGACCATCGTTCCTCCAGCCGGAGAGAAATCGGAAGATCGGAAGCGACTGGGACATCAGTGAAGCCTCCGTGGCCCCCGAGCCGTTCCAGACGACCCAATCTGATCGCTCCACCTTCTCTGTCAAGGGCATCTGCATCGCCAGCCTGGCGAGGGCCCTCCCCTCGTCCAGACCATCTCGCGCGATGATCCTGGAGACGCAGGTCGCTGTTTCGCACGCGACCGTCACGATGGCGTCGCAGAGCCGGCCCAGTCCCAGCTCGAGCAGGAGCGCCCCCTCGAGCACGAACAGACCTTCGGCTCCCCGGAGGATGGAGGCCGACAGCGACGCCCATCTCCTCATCCGGGGGTGCAGGACCGAGCACAGCGCCTGCATCAGGGCGGGATCGTCGAATACCCTCCGACGGAGATGGAGCCGTATCCCCATGCCGTCCATGGCCGATATCTCGGGCATCCCGAGCTCGCGCGCCAGCCCTCTCGCCACCGGACCGCGACCGAGCAGCCTGTGACCGACTTCGTCCAGGCTGCACACGGATGCTCCCAGTGAGGAGAAGATGCAGGCCAGTGTGGACTGCCCGCTGCCGGTGCATCCGGTGAGCCCGACCAGCATCGCCTACCTGAGCCCCCACAGGAGATTCTCGGCGGTCACGACCATCCTTACCTGCTGCCCCTCCCGCGCCCAGGCAGGAGCCTTCAGAGGCAGGTAGTTGTCCGTGAGGGCGACACGGGAGCCCCGGAAGGTGCGTCCCTCGACGAGGGCCTCCGCGGGCGTCCCGATGCTCGCCATCCTGAACCGCCGCTTCCTGTCCTCCGACATCCTCCTGAGGACCGCCGCACGGGCAGCCGCCTCGTCGGATGCCCCCGCGGGCCTCTCCATCGCCCACGCGCGCGTGCCCGGCCTCGGCGAGAAGGGAAAGACATGCAGGTAGCTCAGCCTGTCATCCGAAGCGAGGATCATCGTCTCCTCGAAGTCGGATGCCGTCTCGCCGGGGAACCCGGTCATCAGATCGGTGCCGATGCCGGCCCCGGGGAAGAACTCGCAGAGCAGATCCAGCACCGCATTCGGATCCCCGTGCCTTCCCATGGATTCCAGGATTGCCCGCGATCCGCTCTGGAAAGGTATGTGGAAGTGCCGGCAGATGCCGGGGAGGCTCAGGCGCCTGACGAAGCCCCTGTTCAGCCTCATCGGCTCCAGCGAGCCGATCCTGATCCTCCCGGGAAAGACCTCGAGAAGTCTCTCGAGGAGGATCGGCAGGTCCAGGCCTCCCCCGAGGTCGAGCCCCCATGAGGCTATGTCGACCCCGGTCAGCACGATCTCCCTGCAGCCCTGTAGCGCCAGCTCGGAAGCCGACGAGGAGAGGGTCCCGGGATCCAGGCTCCGCGAAGCTCCCCTCGCCAGGGGCACGATGCAGTAGGCGCAGCCGTTGTCACAGCCGTCCTGAACCTTCAGGAGCGCTCTCGTCCTGCCACCTGGAATCGACTGCGCCTGGTAGAAGCCCGGCTTCCCGGAAGCTTCCCCGCTCCGCCCGGACATGACCATCTCGAGCGCCTCGGCCGGGGATGAAGCCTTCCACAGTCTCTCCGGGACGCCCTCGAAGTCGTCGGGAAAGAGCGCTGCGGAGCAGCCGGCAGCCACTACGCGGCCCGGACAGCGCCTCAGGAGCTTCCTGGCCGATCTGCGGCACCGGGCCTGGCTCCTGGAGGTCACCGCACAGGTGAAGAGGAGCGAAACGTCCGCATCCTCCGGACGGGAAACGGTCCCGGCCCCGAGGTTGAGGGCCCGCCTCACCGTCTCTTCCGCCTCGCAGGCGTTCAGCCTGCAGCCGGTGACCTCCAGGTAGACCCTCGGCTTCACTCCGCCGGCTGCTCCCCCTCACCGGCGGCCGGCTCGTCCCCGACGGCCGGGGCTTCCTCCGCGGCCGGCTCGTCCTCCATGGCGGGCTGATCCGGCTCGACTCCCGCGTCCGTCTCCTCGGCCTCGTCGGAGGGTTCCCCGGCGGGAGGGGTCTCGGTCTTCTCGAGCGGCGGACGACCCTCCAGCCTCTCCCTGAACTCGGCAAGCTCCTCCATCGGCCTCCCGTTGAAGTAGCTCCTGACGCTGAGGAGAATCCTCCTGCTGGACGGGACCACCTCGATGACCCGCAGCGGAAGGTCGTCTCCCGGACGGAGGACGGCCTCCGGCGAGTCGAGGTTCTCCCATCCCAGCTGGGATAGCGGGACGAACCCCTCTATGCTGTCCCCGAGATCGACCACGACTCCCCGTTCGAGGAGCCGCACGACCCTGCCGTGTATCTCGGTCCCCTCGGGCAGCCTCTGGTCCATCGTCTCCCACGGATTGCCGGTGGTCTGCTTCAGGCCCAGGGAGATGCGGTGGTTCTCACGGTCTATGCTGAGAACGACCACGCGCAGCTTGTCGCCCTTCGACAGCACTTCCGAAGGATGGGAGACCCGGCGCGTCCAGCTCATGTCGCTGATGTGGACGAGGCCGTCGATCCCCTCCTCTATCTGCACGAAGGCGCCGAAGTTTGTGAGGTTCCTGACCACACCGTCCACCATCGAGCCGACGGGGTATCTCTCCTCGATCGTGTCCCACGGGTTCTCCTGGGTCTGGCGCAGGCCGAGGGAGATCTTCCTCTCCTCCTCGTTCACGTTGAGGACCACGGCCTCGAGCTCGTCGCCGATGTTCAGGATCTTGGAGGGATGCCTGACATGTTTCGTCCAGGACATCTCGGACACGTGCACGAGGCCCTCCACGCCGGGCTCCAGCTCGATGAAGGCACCGTAGTCCGTGATGCTGGCGACCTTGCCCTTGACGACGGCGCCCTTCGGATACCTCTCGGAGACGCCCTCCCATGGGAATGGCTGGAGCTGCTTGAGTCCCAGCGAGATCCTCTCGCGCTCCCTGTCGAACTTCAGGACCTTGACCTCTATCTCGTCGCCTATGGTGACCATCTGGGACGGGTGCCTGACCCTTCCCCAGCTCATGTCAGTGATGTGGAGAAGGCCGTCTATCCCTCCGAGGTCCACGAAGGCGCCGAAGTCGGTGATGTTCTTCACCACGCCCGTCCTGACCTGTCCCTCCTCCAGCTCGCGGATCAGCTTCTCCTTCTGCTCGGACCTGGCCTCCTCGAGCACCTGCCGGCGGCTCACCACGATGTTCCTGCGCCTCTTGTTAAGCTTGATGACGCGGAACTCGAGCTTCTGGCTGATGAACTTCTCGAGGTTGGGAACCTGCCTGAGGGCCACCTGTGATCCGGGCAGGAACGCATCCACGCCCATGATCCTCACCACGAGCCCGCCCTTGATCCTCTTGATCACGGTCCCGCGGAGGATCGTGCCATTGTCGTAGGCGGCCTTGATGTCCGTCCAGACCTTGTGGAAGTGGGCCTTCTCCTTGGAGACGGCCACCCTCCCGTCGGGGTCTTCCAGGCTCTCGATGAAGACATCGACGAGGGAGCCGGCCAGTATGTCCTCGTCCTCGCGGAACTCGGACAGGGGGATCACTCCCTCGCTCTTGTAGCCTATGTCGACGATGACCTCGTTGCCGACCTTCTGGAGGATCGTTCCCGGGACGATGCTCCCGACCTTCACCTCGGTCGTCGTCAGGGTCTTGTCGTAGGACTCCTCCAGGACTCTCCGCTCTTCCCTCGTGTACTCCTGACCCTCCATCTTCTCGATCTCTTCGGGGGTCAGTCCGACTACGTACTCCTTCCCTTCCACTTACCCTTCCTTCCTTGGCACGGGCTCGGAGCCCACTCCGTCCGCGAGGCCGGAGATGGACTCCATCACCAGGCTCGTGACGCTCTCGTACTCTTCTCTTCCTGCAATACCCGAGTGATGCTGCCCGCCGGGCATCACCTGCCCGAAACGGACCCTGAACCGCCTTCGCCTCAGAAAGGCCGACAGCGGCGAATCGGTACCCGATATGTGAACCGGCAGTATGCCCGCACGAGCGTGGATGGCCAGGAAGCCAAGCCCCGGCTTGGGCGGCAGCATCCTCCCGTCACCGCTCCTGGTCCCCTCCGGGAAGACGGCCACGGCGTTGCCCGCCGACAGCAGATCGAGGGCGGTACTGATGGCGGTCCTGTCGAAGCCCGCCCTGTCCACCGGGAAGGCCCCGAGGCGAACCAGAAGCGAGGAGCAGAGCCGGTACCTGAACAGCTCCCTCTTGGCCATGAAATGGAGCGTCCGGGGAATGGCACTGCCGAGCACCGGCGGGTCGAAGTCGGAGATGTGGTTGCAGGCGACGAGCAGCGGGCCGGTTCTCGGCACGTTCGCAAGCCCTTCGACCCTGAGGCCGAAGATGGCTCCGAAGAGGGCACGGCCGAAGAGCTGGGCCCCGCTGGTGAAGCTGTCACCCATTCCTCCGGCCCTCTTCCATCTCGTGCATGCGAAAGGCCGTCACCACCCGCCGGACCTGTTCCCCGATCGTCATGAGAGTGGTGTCGAGCCAGAGGGAGGAGGGCGACGGCCTGAGCGGGCTGTCCACCCTCTCGCGGTCTCTCCTGTCCCTCATGATGAGGGCGGATGCAGTCTGCCCGAAGGAGGCCTCCACCCCGGCCTTCCTCAGCTCCCTGAGCCTCCTGACGGTCCTCGTCGCGAGATCGGCGATCACATAGACCTTCAGCGAAGCCTCCGGGAAGACCACGGTGCCCATGTCCCTGCCCTCGGCGACCACGCTCCTCGAGGAGGCGAACCTCCTCTGCAGGATGACCATGGCCAGCCGGACCCCGGTGTTCGTCGACACGACGCTCGCGGCGTCGCCGATGTCGGGCGCTCTTATTTCCAGGGATACGTCGGAACCGTCGAGAAAGGCTCCCGAGGAATCCACGGATATGCTGTGATCACCCAGGAGACGGGCGAGCCCGGGGCCGTCGGAGAGAGAGAGGCCGGACCTTGTCGCCAGAAGGGCTGCTGCTCTGTACATCGCGCCGGTATCCAGGTACTCGAAACCCAGCTCCCGGGCCGCCAGCCGCGCCGTCGTGCTCTTGCCCGAAGCGGCGGGGCCGTCAATCGCGATGACGCTAGCCAGACAAGGTCACGTCCCTTCCTTGGAATTGGGTCGCATTATCGTCCGCAGGACGACCGTCTGTCAAGTCCGACACACGAGTAGAGGTCGTCGAGGACCCTTCCGCCGAGCCTCCTCAGCCTGGCCCTCCCGAGGCCCGAGAGGGTCACCGGCCCGTATCTCGTCCGTTCGAGTGCGGCCAGTCCGAGCCCCAGTGCCGCCGCCATCCTCCTGACTTCGTGGTACCTTCCCGTCGTGAGGACTATCACCAGGCCCAGTGGGCCCGACCTGCCCACTCGTACGGGACGGCAGACCTCCCCTTCACCGATGGGCACGCCCTTCGCCAGCGCCCGCAACACGCCCTCGTCGGGACTGGACTCCAGACTCAGGAGGTACTCCCGCTCGACGAGCCAGCGCGGATGCGTCAGCCTGAAGGCAAGGTCGCCGTCGTTGGAGAAGAGGAGCACTCCGCCTGTCTCCACATCCAGCCTCCCGACAGGAACGCATCCGGCAGGCAGGCCGGATATCACTGCCGAGAGGGCGCTGCCTTCGGCCAGCGTGACCTCCATGCCGATGGGCTTGTTGTAGACGGCGCTCACCGTCTCGGGGAGGAAGAGAGGCCTTCCCCTGCACTCCACCCTGTCCCCCGGGAGCACGCGGATGCCCGGGGAGTCTGCGATCCGCCCATTGACCCTGACCAGGCCGGAAGCGATCAGCTTGTCGCAGGCCCGTCGCGACGCTTCGCCGCAGCGGGCGAGGAAGCGGTTCAGGCGGATCCCCGGCTGGTCAGCCGGACTGCTCAAACAGGTCTCCGGGCTGCTCCGGAACGGGGCCGGAGGAGAGGAGCTCGTCTATCTCGCGCTTCCTGGGAAGGTGCTCGATGTCGCTGAGCCCGAAGTACGAGAGGAACTGCCCCGTGGTCGCATAGGTCAGCGGCCTCCCGGGCGTCTCCTGGCGACCGCAGATCCTCACGAGATCGCGCTCCAGGAGAGACCTTATCGCGCTGTCGCAGTCCACTCCCCGGATGGCCTCCACGGCAGCCTTCGTGCAGGGCTGGTTGTACGCTATGACTGCGAGAGTCTCGATCGCGGCCCTGCTCAGCCGGCCGGGCCTGCGCTCCTCGAACAACTGCGAGACGAGGTCTCCCAGATCGGGGTCCGTCACGAGCCGCCAGCCGCCTGCCAGCTCCACCAGCAGGATCGAGTGCCCCTGCTCCTCCAGAGATGACCTGACCGCCTCCAGCGCTGTGGCGGCTGATTCGGGGCCGCTTCCGGTCAGGTCGCAGAGATCCTGGAGGGAAAGCGGCCTCTCGGAAGCGAACAGCAGAGCTTCTATGCCTCTTGCGAGTCTGTCGAGCATCTCTCTGCCCAGCGGGCCGTCCTCCTGAAGGTGATATCACCGAATGGGACCGTCTGTCTGAACTCCACCCAGCCCCTCCGGACGAGTTCGAGGAGGGCCACGAAGAACCCGATGAGTCTCAGGCGCGTCGCCGCCGGGCCGACGATGGCCTTCAGGGCTACTCTCCTTCCGGGAGGCAGGGACTCCGCGATCGCGGCTATGCACTGCGCGATCGTGAGCCTCGGCCTCTCGAGGGTCCCGAGGGCCGGTTCACCCTCCTGCTCCACGAGTGACTCGAGCGCCTCCAGCAGGTCGACTATCGTGAACTGGCCCTGGGGAACCGGAATCCCCTGCCCGGGAGCCCATCTCTCCCTCTCCCCCGGTGCAGGGAATGCGTTCCTCCAGACCGATTCGTTCTCGCGGAGATCCTCCGCCGCCTCTCTGAACGCCCTGTACAGGACGAGCTGCCTGAGCAGGGCTTCGGCGGAGTCCCCTTCCTCCTCTTCACCCTCCCTGCCGGGGAGCAAAGCCCTGCTCTTGATGCTGGTCAGCGTGGCGGCCATGACCAGGTACTCGCTGGCGACCTCCAGGTCCAGCTCCTCGGCACGGCGGACATACGCGAGGTACTGATCGGCGACGACTGCCAGCGAGATCTCCCGGATGTCGAGCTCCTCCCGGCGGATGAGGTAGAGAAGAAGGTCGAGAGGTCCCTCGAACTGCTCGAGAGAGACCCTGCAGGCCTCACCCGACATAGCCGAACTCCAGCAGGTCGTGAGGGTTCTCCGGCCACGACTCCCTGACCTTCACCCACAGGTCGAGGCTCAGGGGATGGCCCAGGAGGGAACCTGCAGCGGCGGAGGTGCTGTCCATGATCTTCTGGAGGGTCTGTCCCTTCCGGCCTATCACCATCCCCTTGCTGGCATGCCTCGAGACGTGGAGGTTGGCTCTGACGTACGTCTTGCCGTCCCTGATGGAGAACTCCTCGATCTGCACCGCCGTGGTCGACGCGATGTCCGTCGGCAGGACCGTGAACAACTGCGTCCTTATCATCTCGGAGACCAGGAACCTCTCGGAGTGGAGCGTCCTGCACCCTTCCGGGAACAGCCTCCGGCGGGCCGGGAGCTGCATCAGGACAGCCTTCAGGAGATCCGCCACGCCCGAGCCGCTGGGGCCGCACACCGGCCGCACCGCGGCGAAGTCGCCATGCCGGGCGGCCTGGGAGGCCAGGGCGCGGTGAAGGGGCACGGGGAAGTAGTCCACATGGGTCAGCACGAGGATGACGGGCTTTCCCGAGAACGACCTCAGCGAGTCGACGGCCGGGGCTGAGGAGATGTCGGCCTCGATCCTCCTGGCATCGGCAAGGAGGCACGCAAGGTCCATCCAGGCGAGCAACTCGCGTGGTGGCCCGGAGTCGAGAGGCGGGGTGTCGAAGAAGCAGACCTGCCCGCCGGGGGAGTCGGAGATCCCGGTGAGCGGCACTCTCGTGGTGCCGGGATGCTCGGTCACGGGCGAGATCTCCGCGTCGACCAGGGAGTTGAAGAGGCTCGACTTCCCCGAGTTGGCCAGGCCTAGGATGGCAGCATATCCTGCCGGTCGCCTGCCCCCGGCCTGGTCCGTCATTCGCCGCCCTGCCCGGGGACGCTTTCCTCCGGGCGCTCGCGCTGCGTTCCTCTGAACGCGAAGAAGTCTCCCCTGGCCGTTCCCAGGTAGAGCACGCCATTCACGAGCAGCGGGGCCGAACCGGAGTAGCCTCCGAGCTCAACTGCCAAGATCTCCGAACCGTCCCCGGCGGAGAGGACATGCAGCCTCTGGTCGTCGCAGGAGACGTAGACGGTGGAATCGCCGACTGCGGGGGGCAGCTGCACCCAGTTCTCCATCCTGCTCTCCCACAGCGTCTCGCCGGTCGACTCGTCCAGGCAGAGCACCCTGCTGTCGCAGGTGCCCAGGTAGAGGCGGCCGTTCCTGGCTATGGGCCTCGAGATCGTGCATCGGCCGGGTCCGGGGGCGACGTCCGCCTCCCAGGTCACGGAGCCGTCGGCAAGCGAAAGGCGCCTGACCACTCCGTCTGAGAATCCGGCGAAGACCGAGCCATCCGAGATCGAGGGGGCGGAGGCCACGCCCTGGAAGTCGCGGCACCAGGCCCTCCTTCCCGACATCCCATAGGCCGCCACGGTTCCCGCCTCCGAAGTGAATACTGCAATCGTGTCGAGGACCGCCGGCCCCAGGATCAGCCCGCCCGGCGAATCGTGCCAGACCACACGCCCGTCCCGGGCGCCCAGGGCGGCCACGGAGCCTTCGGAGTTCCCTGCGATGACGAGGGAATCCCTCAGGAGCCCCACTCCGCTGAATACCGAGTAGCCGAGCCCTGCCGACCAGTCCAGCGCCCCCGTTCTTCTGTCGAGGGCGTAGAGGTAACCGTCCTGACCTCCGAAGAAGACCCGCTGGGAATCGACGGCGGACTCTCCGCTGAGTCCGCACGACGTGGCGTGTCCCCATGCCTCGGCGCCGGTGGAGGCGTCAACCGCCCTGAGGCGGCCATCGTTCCCTCCGAAGTAGAGCACGCCGCCGTGAACGGCCGGAGCTGCGAAGAACTCGAGGCCCGTGTGGATGCGCCAGAGCGTGTCGAACGGAGCCGAGACGTCGGGTCCCCAGACTCCGGGTCCGCCGGGCGAGTTCCTGGGTTGCGCCCAGATCGGCGGGACCTCTTCCACGCTCTCCGCCGGCATGGGCGGGACCGCCACGGTTCCAGGGACCTGCGGAGGAGGTGGAGTCGAAGGCACGCGCGCCACGGTGATCCAGAGGGCCAGAGCGGCGACCACGGCTGCGCCGAGCGCCATGTAGGCATAGGATCCGCGGACCCTGGCGGAGAGCAGCCTGTCTATCGCGGCATTCATCGTTCCCGGCCCCTCCGAGGCATCAGTAGATGAGAACCGGAGCGCCGATGGGAAGCGTCCTGTAGAGGACCTCGATATCGCCCGGACTCAGCCTGATGCATCCGTGGCTGACGTTGGTCCCCCTCCCTACCCCGTAGTGGAGGAGCACCCCTCCCCCCAGGTCGATCTTGTAGCCGCCGAGGACTCCCGGTACCTGTCTGACATACACCCTCTGCCGCGGAGTGAGCGAGTCGTTGAACCACGCCACCTGCTGCTGGTAGCTGAGGGACTCAGGGACGGCGATCACCTGGTCGGGAGCGGGCGGCCTCATGTTCTGTTCCAGCCAGTACCAGTCGGGCCTGAACCAGTAGGGGTTCTCCCCGTGCTCGACCACGTGCCTGAGGCCCCTCGGCGTGCTGAAGTCCCAGGCGTTGCCGAGGTCGTTCGACGTCCATCCCTTGCCGGTTCCGCAGTACCCGCTGCGCACCAGCAGGTTTCCGAACATCAGATAGAAGCGGTTCTGGCCGGTGTCGATGATCAGATAGTAGTCCGGATAGACCCGGGAGATGCTGTCGGCCTGGAGCCTGGTCCCCAGCGAGAGCGCGCGGTCGTGCCAGAGCTCCATGGAATCGGCTCTGCCCGCAAGAAGGGCGTTCGCGGCCTCGAGAGTGTCGCAGCGGCTTATCGCGGCCTCGGCCACGACCAGCCGGGCCCTCAGCTCGCTCCTCTCGCTGCCGAGCCTGCGTCCCAGGTCGACGGACGCTCCGAGCGACAGAACCAGACATGCCAAGAGAACTACGCGGGTCAGGCCGTTGCGGTCCAAGTTATCCCCCTAGATGACTGGATCCGGTACGAGGTTCCTCTGAGTCTGCCAGAACGCCGGCCTGCCGCGGACGTCTATGTGGACGAACGGGCCGTGCTGCGCCGTCCAGCGGTAGGCCGAGGCTCCCCCCACGCAGATTCCCCCTCCGGCTTCGATCCGCCTGACCAGGTCGACCAGGAACTCGCCGTCGCAGACGTCCACGCGCTTGTTCCTGTCTATGTCGTCCATCAGGTTGTTCGGGGGAAAGCCCTCGATCCACACGTCGGCCGCCTTGCCGTAGAGATGCATGCTGAAGTCGGTCTCGTTTCCGATGGCGCCGTTGTAGGCGGGGGTCCTGAAGCCGCTCATGATGTCGATGTCGGCAGCCTCCGGATAGACTGCCTCGACGGCCTGGAGCACCGCTTCGAGCTTGTCGACCAGAGCGAGGTCCAGGGCCATGTACTGCGGAAAGTCGCCGTCGACATGACCGAGGAACTCCCCCAGCGTGAAGTGCGACGACAGCCGGGCCCCGACGTCGGCTGACGACAGCTCGATGAAGTAGGGCGGGAGACGGCTCCGGTCCCCCGGCCGGCCGTAGCTGCCGATCAGGAAGGAGTTGAGCGTCTCGGTCCTCCATCTGCAGGTCTCGACCGGGACTATCACAGTGTAGGTCTGGACCGCCGAGTCGCCTGCGACGGAAACGAAGAAGACTCCGTTCGATCTCGGCGCAGTCCATCGGACGGCATTCCCCTCGGCATGCCGCGGGACCCCGGCGTCGAAGGACCAGGAAGAGGCTCCCGGCGCCGATACGAGGATCGAGTCACCGGGCATCACGACGAAGCTCGTCCTCGGACCCGGAAGCTCCTCGCCGTCCACGGCTAGAAGGAAGGCGGAAGCCGACGGCGACGGATCGGATGATGTCGAGAAGACCATGAGCCACATGAGGAGCAGCTGAGGCATGGCGTCCAACCTCCCTCCGCATGCCTAAACTGATAATATCGCGATACGGGCCGGGCCCTGAAAAGACCGGACGGGCCGGGCCGCCTCAGACCGGTCCCGCCCCCAGCACGGCCACGACGCCGCTTCGGATGCGGAGCCGGCCTTCGCAGTGCAGCTTCACGGCGGCCGGGTAGATCTCGTGCTCCCTCTCGAGTATCCTCTCCGAAAGTGTCTCCTCGGTGTCCCCCTCCACTACCGGCACGGCGGACTGCATCACAATGGGACCGGCGTCCATGTCTGCATCCACATAGTGCACGGTGCACCCCGAGATCTTCACTCCCCTCTCCAGGGCCTGCCTCTGGGCGTGGAGGCCCGGAAACGATGGAAGAAGGGAGGGGTGGATGTTGAGCATCCTGCCTTCGAAGGTCGAGAGCAGCCTGCCGCGGACCATCCTCATGAAGCCTGCCAGGCACACCAGGTCTATGCTCCTGGAGAGGAGGGCGTCCGTCCAGGCTCCCTCCGCCTCGGGGCTGAGGACGGTCCTCCTGGGGCCCGGGTCCAGGTAGAGAGCCTCCACGCCGAGGTCCCTGGCCCTGGCGAGGGCCGGGGCCTCCTCCCTGTCGCTCATGAGCAGGACCACACGGCCGGGACCCAGATCACCCGTGCAGAGCGCCTCGAAGTCGGTCCCCCTGCCCGAGGCAAGAACGGCCACCCTCATTGTCCTCCGCCCCTTCCGGCAGGTGCCTGCCTGCTCTGCGTGTCGTCGAACGACCAGACGATGCCGTAGCTGTACCGTCTCGAGTAGTCGCGCGAGATGTCCTCGGCAGCCAGGACGAGGGAGAAGGACTTGATCGACAGCGTGCCCAGGAGATCCACCCTGAGGCTGTCCCCGGAATCCCTCCTCGCCGTCCAGGACGCTCTTGGACCTGCCCTGACGATCCCGTTCCCTCCGAACCGGATCTCGGGGAGCAGCAGTCCGGCAAGCCTGAGCGAGTCTCTCGTGAAGGCTGCGGAACCCGCCAGCCCCAGTGGACCGGATGCGTGGATACCGGCTCCGAAGTCCCTTCCGGAGAGCACGAGTTCGAGCCCCGCCTCACCCAAGGCGGCCGTGGCGATCGCAGACGGCCTCTCACCCGGAAGGGCTGCCCCGCCGGCGGAAACCAGCACACCCCACAGCGTCGCGGAGGCACCGGCTGCCCATCCGGCCTCGGGGTCGGAACTGCCTTCCGCGAGGACATCGGCCCGGCAGGTCAGCAGGAACCGCCCCGCCGGGCAGCGAAACAGGGCGTGCCCCTCCGCCGCGGAGAGGCTGTCGGCCCCGCTCGCAGCGGCTGCCGTCTGCACGAGCACCCGGCCCAGCGGGATGCGCAGCGAGACTAGCCCCTCAGCCAGATGCCTTCCCGCAGACGGTTCCGCGAGGCCCGCGCGGGCCGCGAGGAGTCGCCCGCGATACCTGATCCACGAGGAGCCGCCGTCGAACGGGCCCTGCCAGAACCTCGCGGAAAGGTCGAAAGGGCCGGACTCCAGCCTCAGGCTCTGGCGCGTCGAAGTGTCCTCCCGCGCGAGCGTGGCGGCCAGCCGCAGCGAGCCTGGCAGAGGCCTGAGGAGCGTACCGGAGTAGCGGTTCCTCCTCATGGTGTTCTCCATGAGTCCCACTTCGCTCCTGAAGGAACTGTCAGGGACATCGCACTCGTGGTAGTCCGCCGCCCAGCCCGGGCCCGCCCAGATTCCGGACTCCAGAGGGCCAAGGATCCTGACCGAGTCGAAGGAGCCCCAGGGGGCCGGTGCTGCCCCGCCCCCCACGATCGCGGGCTCGCCATCCAGGAGCTGCCTCTGGGGAAAGAGGAAGCCAGCCTCCGACAACCATGTCGTCAGGCCGGTTTCGAGAAGGTCGGGGTCCGACGGCAGGAAGACCTGCGACGAAAGGAGCGCCGAGACCGCAAGGGCATGGATCATCGGTAGCCTGCTCTACCCATCTCTCTGTAGGTCATCTGTTTGCCCCTCTCGACCCCAGGCTGGTCCAGGGGGTCGACTCCCAGCGCCAGCCCCGTCAGCACCGTGGCAAGCTCTAGGCTCATCATCAGCCTGCCCATGGCGGCCTCCCCGGGAGGGCCCTGGAGCGAGATCCTCGAGACCGGGAGCCCTCTCTCGGACAGCGCCGATGCGGTGGCCGAAGCCTCCGCGTTCCTGAGCTCCTGGACGGTCCTGCCCTCCAGCCACCCGAAGGACGGGTATGCCCCGAACCCCCCGGGAAGAGGAGGTGCCTCCTCGGTGACGGTCAGGATCGTGACGTACTTGTCGGCAGGGCCCTCCATGAAGAGCTGAACCAGTGAGTGCTGATCCGCAGGTCCGCGACAGGCCAGCGGGGTCTGCCCGGTGAAGACCTCCTCGCCCGAGAGGCTCAGCCGCTTCCCGAGGCTCTCCGCCCAGAGTTGTGCGAACCAGAGGCCTGTCTCGTACAGCGAGTCGCAGTAGGTGAAGAAGGCGTGCACGGGATGGCTCGCGAACCTGGAGAACGCCGCGGAAGCCATCCTGCAGGGAAGGCTGGCGGCGCCGCGGGCCTCGAAGTCCTCGAGGGCCTCCCGCGCGCCGAGGAGCAGTCCGCCCGCATCCAGACCGGCCAGCGCCGCAGGGAAGAGCCCGACGGGGCTGAGCACGCTGTACCTGCCCCCGACCTGCCGGGGCACGGGAAGGGACGGCCATCCCCTGTCCTCCACGAGTCTCCTGAGGTCCCCCGAGCCGGGATCGGTCACCGCGACGACCCTGGGAGCCACTCCGGACTCCTCGAACCATCTCCACAGCTGCAGGAACACAGCTGCGGTCTCGGCCGTGGAACCCGACTTGGTTATCACCACGAGCATCGTGGTCCGCGGATCGGCCGAGTCCTGCACCCTCCGCAGCGTCGCCGCGTCGGGCGAGTCGACCACGATCACCGGCCTCCGCCCCCGCAGGGGAGCGCCGCAGGCCGAGAGGATGGCTTTCAGCCCCAGTGCCGAGCCCCCGATGCCGTCCACGATGACGGTCTCGATCTCGCGCGGGATCGAGCCGGCCAGCTCCAGCGTCCGTTCCAGCAGCCCGCGGTCCCCCGGAAGAGAGACGAAGCCCAGCCGGCCATCATCCCTCCACTTGCGGAACAGCTCCAGGGCCGACTCGGGAAGAGGGTCGAACGGGAACCGGCACTCGAAGCCCATGTTCTCTTCCAGCATGCTCATCGATCCTCCACGGCGGGAGCCCAGCCGAGGACTCTCCCGTTCAGCGGTCCGTCCGGCAGCACCGTCACTGCGTCTCCCGAGATGCAGACGCGCATGACGGAAACGGTGTCGCCATCCTCAAGCACGACGAAGGAGCCCAGGCCGGCATCGCCTATGGCCTGCCTGGGAAGGGAGATCGAGCCCGGGACCGTGAATTCGCCGGCCCGGACCCGACCCGAATAGAGAGCCCCGTCTCCGGACGGAGCCATCAACTCCGCACCGTCGAACCGCCTGGGCCAGGCCACCACCTGCACTCCCTCGGCGGGCGCGAGCCGGAAGACGCTGTCCGGCGAGACCTCCAGAGTCGCCACCACACCCCCGGGCATCACCCGGCTCCCGGTCGCGCAGGAAGACAGCAGCACTCCGGGGCCGGTGGCCAGGACCGGAACCAGCAGGAGCCCCTGCAGGCTGTCGCGGACCGAGGCGAGAGACGCGAGAAGCGCACTGTCTTCGGCCTGCGGGTTCGCGGCCGCCGATGAGGATGCGAACTCGATGTTCATCGTCACCCGGTCCAGCTCCAGCGAGACGAGCGAGTCGACGCCGAGCGCTATGGTGTCCCCCGAACCGAGCGTGTCGCCCGCACGGGCCTCGACGGAACCGATCACGAGCGGCCCCCTGCCCCGCCACCTCACCTGGACGGTGTCGGAAGGGATCGAAGCCAGGAAGACCGCCGGGGGGGCCGGATCGAAGAAGCTCTCCACCGTCGCGGGCACTGACCGGCCGCCTTCCACCGGCTCCCGGCCGCAGCCGAGGAGCAGCAGCACTGGACAAAGGAGGAGTGCTCTCTTACCTTCCGTCCTTGCGCTGACGCAAACCCTCAACACGAAGGCCCCTCCATGAGCAAGTACGCCATCCTGTCCGCAGTACTCCTCACGGTCGCCTGTGGACCGGCCAGAACCTCGGGTTTCTTCTCCGGGCCTCTCCTCGATAACTCCCGGCAGCCCGTTCAGCAGACCCCGATCTCCGTCCAGCAGGTCTCGGTCTCGGACACTCTTGTCAACTGCACCTTCGATAACGTAGCCCAACGGCCGTTCGGAGACAACTGTCCGTACGAAACCTACTCGGGTGCCCTGCAGATCGACAACTCGGCCAAGTCCGACCCGGTCGTGCTGCTCTCGACTGCCGGGCTTCAGAGGGACGGCACTGTCGAAGCCGACTTCCAGATAAGGGAGGGTGCCGCCCACTGCGTCGTCGGCCTGGTACTGAGGGCCGACGACGATGCCGACTTCCTCCTCGCCGCCGTCAACTCCAGGGGGCAGTACACGATCCAGCAGTGCACGAGAGGGATGTGGAGCCCGGTCATGGGCCTCGAGGCCTTCGAGTCGAGCAGGCTCCTCTCCTGGGACCCTCCCCGTCTCGCCGTCACGGCCGAGATCCACGGCGACTACGTAGACCTGTTCGTGAACGGCCAGCTGATCCAGGTGGTTCGGACCAGCATGCCGGCGCTCGGGCAGGTCGGGGTCTTCGTCGACGGATACGTCTGGGCGGCCCTCGACAGGTTCCTGGTGGTCCCCGCCGAGTGACAGCCCTCCTCGCGGCGTTCCTCGTCTCGTTTCCTGCGGGAGCCTACTCGTCGACGCCTCTCGAGGCCGCGCAGGAAGACTCCTGCGGTGCACAGGACCTCTGCAGGTTCCCGGTTCTGTGCTACCACGGAGTCGACGACGGAGGGGGCCTCTCCATCTCCCCCCTGCGCCTTCGATCTGACCTCCAGGCGCTCTACGACGCCGGGTTCTTCCTCGTCACGACGGAGGACCTCGAAGACGGCTTCGACAGGGTGCCCTCCGATCGCGAGCCGGTCATGCTCACGTTCGATGACGCCTGGCAGGACCAGTTCAACCTGATCCCCACGGCCGACGGATCCTTCGAGATGGACGGAAGGTGCGCCCTGGGGATCCTCGAGCAGTTCTGCAGCGAGCATCAGGACTTCGGCAGGGGGGCCGTCTTCTTCGTGTCGTGGGACAAGGTCCCCTTCGGACAGGCCGACCTTCTCGGAGAGAAGCTCAACTACCTGCTCGACAACGGATACTGCATAGGGAACCACACTCTGAGGCACTCGAGCTTCATGTCGCTCCCGAGGGGGCAGTGGGGCGATGCCATAGGAGGCCTGCTGGGGAGGCTCCGACCGCTCATCGGCCTCAGGGCCTCGGGGGTGACGGCCGCGGCCTGGCCGGGCGGAAGCCTTCCAAAGGGCGCCGATGCGGACGAGGCAGTGCTGTCGATAGACTGGGAAGGCTCGCAGGCCGTCCGCCTCGGCTTCGTCGTGAACGGCGACCTGGCCTCGCTCCAGCGCATACGAACCGAGGACGGCCGTCTCCGGATAGCCAGGATCGACATAGCGAGGTTCACCGTTCGAGGGGTGCTGCAGCTTCGTGGACTGATGAACGGCGGCCTGGCGAGGACATCGATCCACGATCCGATGCCGGCCCGCGCCGCTGCGCTCCCCCCTCTCAGGATCGACTGACCGGATCCCCGGCGGGTCTCCCCGGAGCGGCCTCGACGAGCAGCCAGTCACGCGGGGGGATGGGCTTCATCTCCATCGCCGCATACCCGACACAGAGGATCGCACCAGCTCTGAGGCCCCCGGCACCGCCTGCCGGGCGGTGCCACTCGCGCACGAGGGGCCACGCCTTCTCCGCCACACCGTTCCACAGCGAGCCGAGACCCAGGGCCTGAGCCTGGATCATCACCAGAGAGGCCGCGATCGCTGCGTCGCTCCTCCAGGTCGGGTTCCTCCGCGGAACCAGGAAGACCAGCACGAGGGGGGCGCCCCTGAAGACGAGATCCTCCCCCTCCAGGAGCCTCCTCACCTGCCCCGACATCCCCGCCGCGGCGGCTCCGAGTCTCAGCAGCCCGCATTTCCAGAGGGGCCTGAGGAACCTGCGCAGCGGCTCGAACAGCAGACCGGCGACATCAGGTCCCCTGAAGCAGGCGACCCGCAACCCGCATGCGTTGACACCGGTCGGAGAGTAGCCCACCGGCTCGAGGAGCTTCCGAAGAACCTCGTCCGGAACCTGCTCAGGCCTGAAGAACCGGATCGACCTCCTCCGCCTGAACAGCTCCATGGTCTCTCCCGCGCCCGCAGCCCGTCCGGTCTCGCACTGGAAAGAGAAAGCGTCGGCAGGGCATACGGAGGCGCAATGCCCGCAGCCGATGCAGCGATCCGGAATGAAAAGTGGAGGCTCGCCGACCCTGGACCGTATGGCCCCGGAGGGGCACACGATGCCGCAGGAGCCGCACCTCGTGCAGGCCTCGGAGCGGAATGCCCTGTCAGGGGAGAACTTCAATGTCGACTCCGGTCGTGACGAGACCCGGCCTGACCAGCACCACTCCGGGTGCAGCACCGTATGGCTCGCCGGCGGCGCCGTCCCAGATCCCGTTCCCGTTGAGATCGCCGTAGGCGGTGACCGTATACCTCCCGGCCGGGACGGGCCCTGCCGAATACGTGCCCGATCCCGGCACGCTGAACAGAAGCGCGCCGCCGGACTGCCCGGCGGGCGCGACCTGGAGAACTACCTCCCGCCCTCCGCTGATGTGCCCTTCCAGGCTCCCGGGCTCCGAGCCCCATGCAGGCACGAATGACCATGACTGGGCCGGCATGGCGTTCCCCTGAAGGTCCACCAGTCCGCTGTCCAGGCTGATGCGGTACTGCTCCTCCCCCGTCATCTCGGTCAGCGGAGAGAACAGGAAGCTCCGCCCGTCATCCATGCCGAGTTCCACCGGCACCTTCGACAGATCCGTTATCCTGACGAGAGAGAGGTGGCTGGCGACGGAGTCCGGATCGACCCAGTCGGAGAAGCTGAACGAGAAAGGGCCTGCCGGAGGCACGTCGACCGCGCCGGGAGCCGGGTAGGTGCTCCGGATCCTGAGCGTGTCCGTCGAGAGCGAGTCCGAGCCCTCCAGCTCCAGGGAGTCAGGGAGCCCCTCGTTCCCCATCATGTCGATCATCCCCTCTTCCACGAGCACGAACCGGCCTGCTCCTGTCCGGCCCGTGGCGAGGACGAGGGACCGCTGATCGCGGGCCCCGGTCTTCCACGCGCCCAGCACCGGGACGGGAGTGCCGGTCGTGTCCCTCAGACGGAATGGCAGCAGATCCTGAGCCGGCAGCCTGACCTGCTCGCTGAAGGTCACGACGAGGTGGTGCATGTCCACGATCTGGGCATCGCTGAGCCTCGGGCCGACGGTGTCGACCACGGACAGCACCATCGAGAGATGAAGTGTGTCGCCCGACCCGAGCTGGACCACCGTATCGGCCCCCGCTTCCGCCTCCGACTCCCAGGTGAAGCTGTAGTCGGGATCCTCGTACGCGGTCACGGCATACTCACCCGGCACCCGCCATCCAGCGACGGCGGAATAGGTGCTGTCGGCGGAAGTCCTCCTGACGAGGCTTCCGTCCCGGGCTTCGACGTCCGCGATCACCCTGCCCGACGGGACTCCGCCGGCCTGCCTCGTGAAGCTCATGAGGATCGCGGAGGACGGGAGGGTGTCGGCCCCGCCCCAGGCCATCTCGCACGCCGTGCCCGTCTGGTTCCCGTGGGCGTCGCTGAGCGTCGCAGGCACGTGGACGACCAGCAGACCCGAGGACAGGGGTTCGGCGAGCTCGATGGTTATCGACTTCCCGGAGACCGCGGTCACTGACTCGAGCGCTGGATAGAGGGCCAGCTCGGCCGTGGACTCCCCGAGCCTCTCATCGTACCGGAGGACTATCCTCCTGAGATCCGGATGCCCCGGACCCGGCTCGGGATCGATCGAGACAAGAACCGGAGGCGTGTCGTCCTCCGGACCTCCGGAGGGCGCTTCGATCCTGGCGCAGGCGAGGACGGTCAGTGTCACCGGGACCCAGAGAACGGCGGCCTGTCTCCCGGACACGGCTCAGGGCTTCCTCGTCTTCGAAGCCGTCGACTTCCGGGCAGATCCTGCGCGCCTGTAGAAGCTCGAGGCCTCGGAGTGCCTCTTCTGCTTCTCCAGCACGATGGCAAGCTCGGAGAGGTAGTCGGGATCGTCGGGTATGAGCTCGCATGCGCGACGAAGGTACTCCTCCGCCTCGCGGGGCTTCTCGGTCAGGTTCATGCAGCGGCCCAGATAGAAGCAGGCAAGCGCGTTGTCCGGCTCGACGGCCACGCAGCGCGAGAGGATGTCCGAGGCCCTGTCGTAGATCCCCTTCCGGAGGAACGAGACCCCCTCCAGGAAGGCCGTCTCCTCCCTGCTGGCGCCCAGTCTGCGAGCCTCCTCGTGCCAGTCCTGCTGCCTGAGGGTGCCGAGGGAGTCGAGGAGACTGCGCAGCCTGGCATAGGTCTGCCTGGGTCCGGTCACCGCCCGGGGAGCCTCATCCTGAGCCGCCGCCGGGTGCTGAACGACCCTGACTGGATGCTGTCTCTGGGCGGGGGGCTCTTCCGGGGCGTGAGACTCGGCAGGGCTTCCCGGCTCTCCGCCGCCGGCGGCCTCCCTGGCGGGAGCGGCCTCCGGCTCCACCGAGAGGATCTCCTCCAGGTCGACGGGCTGCTCCCCCGGGGCCTGCTCTCCGGCCGCATCCTCGGAGACGGCGAACAGAGCCATCTGCCTGCCCGTGAGCCTGCCCGCCATCAGGCGCCGGAAGGCGGTCAACTGCCTCTTCTCGTCATCGATCTTTATCAGAGGGCGGAGCTGGAACTCGCTCACGTGGTCGGCCAGCAGGAGCCTCTGGCGGATCTGGACGGGCAGCTTGAGGATGTTGAGGACCTGCGTGATGCGCGCCCTGGAGAAGCCCAGCATGTCCGCGAGCCTGCTCCTGTTGGGCACGATCCCTGTTCCCAGGAGGCCGTCGAACAGAAGAGCCTCCTCGAGGCAGTTCCTCACCGTCCGGTGCGCGAGGGGGATGTGCACCGAGCTCCGTACCACGAGGGCCCTCACGGTGAGCTTCCCCGACACCTTAGCCTGCCAGAGGGTCCTGTGATGAACGAGGAGGAGATAGCGGCCCGAGTCCTCCACGAGTACCGGCGGCATGGGGGGTTCCTCCCCCGCCTCTGTCTCCTGAACCCATTCGGCGGGTGGATCGAGGCAGATGATCTCGTCAATGCGTATCTCCTCCAGGGGGAGATGCTCCGTCACGGACTCAGCGCCCTTCTGCATCCGAATCCTCCTGCCCCGGGAAGAACCCGGCGAGTTCCCGGCCCGGGCCGTAGAGCACCGCCTCCGGCCTGAGCCTGCCGATCATGTTTCTCTGCCTCCTGGCATATCTCCAGGTCGCCGCCTCCACAAGGGCGGGAAGGTCCTCCCCGCGGGAGCGTCCCTCCAGCGAGTCCAGGACCTGGGAGTATCCTATCGTCCTCCCTACGGCGGACTCCCTGCCGAACCCCATCGACACGAGGCGCCTTGTCTCCTCCACGAGGCCGTCGGAGAACATCTTCGAGGTCCTGGCGGCTATCCTCCTGCGCAGGCCGGCCCTGTCCGTCTCCGTGCACAGGAGCAGGAATCCGTCGCCGGGTGAGCCTCCGCGGCGGAGACTCGAGGCAGGTTTCCCCGACAGGATCGCTATCTCGATGGCCCTGGTCCTGCGCACCGAGTCGGCTGGACCGAGAAGTGCGTCGGAAGCCGGGTCGAGCCGTTTCAGCATCCTCGACAGGAGCCCGGGCGAGGCCCTCCCCGCCGCCGCCAGGGCGTGCCGGAGGGCCGTGTCGGCGCGGGGGAGGTCGTCGAAGCCCCCCCTGAGGGCGATGAGATACAGCACGGTGCCCCCGGCCACGACGGGAATCCTCCCCCGGGACCTTATCGACTCGATGGCCAGGGCGGCGTCCCGCGCGAAGTCGCCTGCCGAGTAGTATCCATCGGGATCGAGGATGTCCACCAGATGGTGGGGGACCAGCTCCCTCTCCAGGGGCGAGGGCTTAGACGTGCCTATGTCCATTCCCCTGTATATCTGCCTGGAGTCGGCGCTGACGACCTCTATCGGGATCGTCCGGGCAAGATGGAGGAGCGCCGCGGTCTTTCCCGATGCCGTGCATCCGGTGAGTACGACGACCCTCTCGCCCCTGGTGCTCATCTCCCGAACCTCTCGGCGAGCTCCTTGAAGGAGACTTCTATCAGCGTGGGCCTCCCGTGCGGACAGTGGAACGGGTCCGCAGTCGAGAAGAGTGAGTCGATCAGCTCCCGGGCGGCCTGCGGGGAGATGGCGTCCCCGAACTTGATCGAGCCTGCGCAGGCGGCGGCGGCGGCTATCTGCTGGAGCGGAGGGAGCGAGGCGCGCGAAGGGTCGGACAGGGAGGCGATGACCTCGAGGAAGGACTCCAGCGCGTGCATGACCCCCTCCGGCACCGAATGGAGCGACAGGACGCCCGAGTTCACCTCGAACTCGAAGCCCGCGCTCGTCAGCACGCTGGCGTACTGGGACAGGACCGAAAGAGTCCCCTGGTCGATCTCCACCGTCTCGGGGAGCAGAAGCCTCTGGCTGGGAGCGGCACCGGTTTCCGAGAGGCTCGCCCCGATCCGCTCGAACAGTATCCTCTCGTGCGCGGCATGCTGGTCCACTATGACGACTCCGCCGGCCACGGAAGTGACCAGGTAGCTGGATCCCACCTGGATGACGGGAAGCTGATGGACCTCGCCGGCGTCTCCCGCCTGGCGGGGTGCCTCGAACTCGAAAGCCGCCTGGCTGACCCCTGCGCCGGGCGCGGACCGGCCCGCAGGGAACGACTGGAACAGCCTGACCTGCATGGAGTCGCGTCTTCCGGTCCCCAGTTCCTCGATGGAGCGCAGCAGGACCGACTCCACTGCCGATGGATCGCGGAAGCGCACCTCCAGCTTGGCCGGGTGGACGTTCACATCCACATCTGATGCCGGGCAGTCGAGAAGGCACAGCATGACCGGGTATCCCGCCGGGCCCGCGAAGGCCCTCTCCACGGGGCCCAGGAGGAGCCTCGCATTCACGAACCTGCCGTTGACGATAGCGTAGCAGTGGGCCCGCGAGGCGAACCTCCTGTCAGGGCATACGATCAGGCGCACTGCAAGTCCTCCGTCCTCGGAGGAAGACGACAGGAGGCCGGTTGCTCCGTCCACTCCGAACCGGATGGCAACCCTCTCCTCCAGAGTGGAGGGTGGCAGCGAGAAGACCGCGGAGGAGTCGGAGCGGAGCGAGAAGGCTGTGCCGGGCCTGCTGAAGGAGAGCGCCGTGATGTACCTGGAGAGCCACGAGAGCTCCGTCTCGACCGAGCGGAGGAACCTCCGCCTGGCCGGCTGGTTGAAGAACAGGGACGACGCGGCGACCGTCGTGCCGCGCGTCCTGGCGGCCGGCGCGACATCCCGGAGGACCCCGCCATCGACCTCGAGCTTCCAGGCCGAGGAGCCGTCCGATGTCGTGATGCTCAGATGGGACACGGCGGCGATGCTCGGGAGTGCTTCTCCCCTGAAGCCGAACGAGCCGATCCCAGCCAGGTCCGAGGCGCTCGACAGCTTGCTGGTGGCATGGCGCTGGATGGAGAGCATCAGGTCGTGTCTGGACATCCCGCAGCCGTCGTCCCTGACCGCTATCGAGCGGCGGCCCCCCTGCTCGACATCCACTTCGATGCTCGAGGCTCCCGCGTCGATGGAGTTCTCCACGAGCTCCTTCGCGACGGATGCGGGACGCTCCACGACCTCCCCCGCCGCTATCAGGTTCACGATTTCGTCGGGCAGTATCCGCACTGGGGCCATCAGGCTCCTCACCCTTCGGAAGCTGGTGCCGGGAAAGGGATTCGAACCCTTATGGCACTCAGCCGACGGATTTTAAGTCCGTTGTGTATGCCAGTTCCACCATCCCGGCAGCAGGGATGTTAACGCAAAGATATCCTGCCGGCAGGAGCAGCGCCACCCGCATCCGGGCCCTGGGGGACGGTGCTGAAGCAGATCGCCACGGCGACGGCGCTTCCGGTGTTCTCGAAGACGTGGGGTACGCCGGGGGCTATGAGGAGCAGCCTCGGCTCGTCGGAGGAGAGGTCGAGCGAGGTCCCCGTCCCGAGGTCTGTGGCCCTCAGGCTCCCGGCGAGGACGGCGACCCTCTCGTCCCTTTCCGGGTGGGCATGGTTGCCCCTGCGCGCTCCCGGGGCCACCGAAAAGGCATGGCAGTCGGAGATGCTCGAGCCGGCGGGAAGGTCGGCGAACGGGTTGACCACCCAGCCGCGACAGTCGAGGTGGGGATCGAGTGCGAGGACGCCGAACCGCTCAGGCTTCCGGCTCATCGAAGAACCTCCTTATGCTTGCGGCCCTCGCCCGCCCCACCCCGGGAACCTCGCGGATCTCCTCCTCGGTCGCGGAGCGGAGTCGTTCGACGCTTCCGAAGCGCCCCAGCAGCGCCGCCCTCAGCGAGGGCCCGATGCCGGGGATCTCGTCTATCTGCGAATGCAGCTCGCCCTTCGACCTGCTCAGCCTGTGGTACTGCAGGACGAACCTGTGCGCCTCGTCGCGCATCGCCCGGAGGACGAGGATCGGAGCCGAGTCGGGAGGTATCCGCACCGTCCTCTCCTCGGGCCCGACGATGAGGGTCTCCTCCCTCTTCGCGATGGAGACGAACACAGTCCTGCCCGAGAGGGAGGAGCCTGCCGACAGGGCCGCCCTGTGCTGGGTCACACCCCCGTCCACGAGGATCAGGTCAGGAGCCGCCTCTTCCAGGTGGGACACGAACCGGCCTATGGCGTTCGAGATCATCGCCGGATCGTTCCGCCCTATCTCTTCCGGCATCGAGAACCTCCGGTAGCCCGCCTTGTCGGGCATCCCGTCCCGGAAACTGACCAGCGCAGCAACCGGATACGAACCCTGGACGGTCGATGCGTCGAGCGCGACCATCCATGCCGGAGGGCCGTCGAGGCCGAGGAGGTCGGCCAGCGCCTCCAGAGCTCCCCGGATCCTCTCGGACCTTCCGCCCGGGCGCTTCCACTCCAGTCTTGCCAGGAAGTGCTCCAGGTCGCGGAGCGCGAGATCCACCAGCTCCCTGCCACCTCCCCTGGCGGGGCTCAGCAGGTCGACCGCGGAGCCGCGCCTCTCCCTCAGCCACAGGGTGAGTGCCTCGGAGCCGGCGGGCGGTCTGGGGCAGAGGATCTCCCTGGGGATGTCACCCGTCTCGGCGTAGTACTCCCTTATCATCACCAACAGCCTCTCGGGCTCGTCTGAGAGGCGCCACCTGCTCTCGAAGGGGAGCCTCACCACGCCGACGAACCTGCCGGCCCTCATCTGCAGGACGATGCCCCAGTTCTCCCGGACGGCCACGATGTCTCTCGGCACCCGGTCCCTGACCGTCTCGGGGGCGGGCCAGCCGAAGCCGTCCAGCCTGTCGAGGAGATCACGCCAGCGGGCGGCCTCCTCGAAGCGCAGCTTCGCCGAAGCCTCCTCCATCCTGGAGAGGATGCCCCTCCTGGCCGTTTCCCAGTCGCCTCCCAGCATGGCGGCAATCGACCGGACATTCCTCTCGTACTGCCCGTCGGCTCCTCCCCTGCAGGGAGCCGGGCACCTGCCCATCTGGCCGAGGACGCAGTTCCTGCCCCACTGGCCGGCCCCAGGCGTGCGGCATCTCCTGAGTGGAAATGCGTCCTGCAGGAAGTCGACCAGCATCCTCAGGTTGCGCACGTCCGGGTAGGGACCGAATCTCAGCGTCTTCCTGAGATGATCTATCTTCCTGGTCACCGTCAGCCTGGGATAGGCCTCGTCCACCGTCAGCTCTATGAAGGGGTACCTGTGGTCCTGTCTGAGCATCACGTTGAGGGGCGGCTTGTGCATCCTGATCATCTCGGCCTCCAGGACAAGCGCCTCGAGTTCCGAGCGGGTCACTGTCCAGTCTATGGCCGCCGCCTTCGAGAGGAGGAGCCGGTGCCTCCTGTCGCCCTCGTTCGAGAGATGCCCCCGCAGCCTCTTCTGGATGTCGATTGCCTTGCCGATGTACAGGATGCGCCCCGACTGGTCGAGGAATCGGTAGATGCCCGGCAGGTGAGGTGCTGCCGAGACGGACGCCTCAAGCGCCTTCGCGGCCACGCCTGAGGATCAGCCTCCAGAGGGGACGGGCGGACCCGCCGCCCGAGGCCATGTAGACCAGGCCGCAGGAGACGTAGGCTGCCAGGCCTGCCGACAGGAGTGCAAGCGCACCCTTCCATGCCGATGCGGCTGCCATCGAGTCCACCCAGCCCCTCATGAGCAGCAGCACGGCCAGGCATGCGGCGGAGGCCGGGATCATGGCCGCCCAGGCCCTAGCGGGGGCACCCGCTCCGGGACCGAACCTCCTGCGGAGGGCCCTCCTGAGCAGAGTGACGTTCAGTGCCGAGGAGAGGCTGCTGGCGAGGGCCACGCCGGCCAGGGGCTTCTGGATGTGGGTGGCCGTGAAGAGCCACGCGAAGACCACGTTGAAGACGATGTTGAAGCCCATGCTCACCATGGCCGCCCTCACAGGGGTCTTCGTGTCCTTCAGGGCATAGAAGACGGGCGCCGTGACCTTCACGGCACCGTAGGGCACGAGGCCCAGCGAGTAGTAGACGAGGGCTGCCGTGGTCAGCGTTATCGACTCTGCATCGAAGGCTCCCCTGCCCAGTATGACCGCGATCATGGGGCGCCCCAGCGCGGCTATGAACAGCGTCGAAGGGACGAGCAGGAGCGCGAGGCCGAGAGTGGCGTACCCGAGTGTCATCCTGGCCTCCCCGAGCCTGCCCAGGGCGGTCTGCCTGCTGAGGGTCGGCAGGAGGGCGGTTGCCAGGGCGACCGCGAACACCCCCAGAGGGAACTGCATGATCCTGTTCCCGTAGGCCAGCGCCGCCACGCTCCCCGGCTCGAGCACGGAAGCCACCACCTGGTCGACCATCACGTTCACCTCGGCGACCATGAGGCCCAGCAGGGCGGGCAGTGCGAGTTTCGCAACGTTGCTGATGCCGTCGCCTCTGCCCAGGCTCGGAGCGAATCTGAAGCCTGTCCTTCCGAGCGCAGGGATCTGGACCAGCAGCTGGAGCGCCCCTCCGGCCAGAACGCCGACCGAGAAACCCCAGACAGGAGCGTCGGGCCTCCAGATCCTGGCGAGGCCGAACAGCCCGGCCAGGCCGGCGAGGTTGAACAGCACCGGGCCCAGGGCCGGTGTGAAGAAGTGCCTGGAGCTGTTCAGGATGCCCATCACGACCGCGGCAAGGCCCACGAAGAAGATGTAGGGGAAGAGGAGCCTGAGGAGCTCGACGCAGAGCGCCGTCTTGCCCGGCACCGAGGAGAAGCCGGGGCCGAAGACGGTCACCAGGAGAGGGGCGCCGGCCATTCCCAGGAGGACGCACGCACCAAGGAGCACACCGGTGACCGTTATGACCGCGGACCCCAGCCTGTGGGCCCTGGAGGGCTCCGAGGTGACCAGTGCCCCGGTGTAGGTCGGGACGAACGCCGCACTCACGGTGGATTCCCCGAAGAGCCTCCTGAGGATGTTCGGGATGACGAAGGCCAGAGTGAATGCGTCGGCCGCCATCCCCGTGCCGAGGATGGCTGCCTGTGCCATGTCCCTGGCCAGGCCCAGGATCCTGCTCGCCACCGTGAGCACGCCCATCGTGCCCAGGGCTCGCGCAACTCTCCTGCCCTCCTGCGAAGGAGTCCCGAGACCGCTGAAGTCATCGCAGACGGCGGGCGGGTTTCTCATCTCAGAAGCGGCTCCAGGCGTGTCCGGAGGGATGGCCGCAGGGCCGCGGCCCTGGAAGCCGCCGCGCGAGCCTCGTCCATCCGCCCGAGCGAAGCCAGGCAGAGGGCGTAGTTCGTCCAGATGGAGGGAGCCCCGGGAGCAGTCCCGAGCGCCGTTTCGAATCTGGCCAGCGCCCCTCGCGTATCGCCGGACGATGCCATCGCTATGCCGGCCAGGTTGTCCAGGTCGGCGCCGCGGAAGCCCGACCGCTCTGCCAGATGGAGGTCCTGCAAGGCACTGGTCATGTCACCCGATTCGAGCTCCCCTTCCGCGTGCACGATGTAGTTGAGCCCGGGACGCGACGAACGGATGGGAAGAAGCGAGCATAAGACGACCGCGAGGCCCGCGCCAGCCGCCGGGAGGACGTCGGCCCTGCCGGGCGGCCGCGAGGCGGCCGCGAAGTAGAAGAAGGGCAGGAAGGCCGCCCTGTACCTCTCGGATGGGAAGAACAGGGCTGCCGCTATCAGGAGGCAGGCGACTCCGGCCACGGCCAGTCTGTCTCCTGGCCCCGCCCGCGGGCGCACGAGGCGGGCCAGGCCGAGGCAGACCGCCGCGGCGGTGAGCGGTAGCAGCCATGCCAGTCCCGTCCTCAGATATGCGTCAGCACTGTCGATGTTCCTTCCGGGGCCGGGGATCTCCAGAGCCGCGGCGCACTTCCTCGCCGCGAACAGAGCCGCTCTCAGCGGAGCA